>Ga0102938_10000040_pt1 | contig 65740 bp, 56 predicted proteins | sample SalPonR2_B_D2_MG_FD_84516 | JGI IMG/M metagenome (GOLD analysis project Ga0102938, IMG submission 84516) | Salt pond soil microbial communities from South San Francisco under conditions of wetland restoration - Salt Pond MetaG R2_B_D2_MG | ecosystem: Environmental > Aquatic > Marine >...
GTAGTCGGGGGTTAGATCAGCAGCCAGTTCAAACATTTCCTGGGACAAATCTTCACGGCCGCGGTTAACGGTTTCGTAGGTCCTTTCGGTCTGGGTCAGTTCTCGCAGTTCCTCTTCGTCAACCTCTTCATCCTGCTGCTGCAGGATCTCCGGGGCAGCCTCCATTTCATTGATAATGTTGGTGTTTCGTACCGCCTCCCGCAGGTTATTACTGGTAATTACCCGGCGAATTGTCGAGTCGATTACATCATCCAGGCGGGCCCAGCCCTGTTCGAGGGTAGATACCGCTTCATAAAATTTCTGGGGATCGCTTATTTTCCAGCGGGCGGTGGCATCCACCCAGATAAACTGGTTTTCAGCGGTGGGTACCCGCTGTGCATCTCCGTCCCAGCTGAGGATTTTTTTGGAATATTTTACTACGTTGTCGATAACGGGCATTTTAAACTTCAAGCCCGGTTCAGTGTTGGTGGCAACAATTTTACCAAAACGGGTCACTACAGCCTGTTCACCCTGTTCAACAATGTAAAAGGGGCCTAGAAGTACAAAAACTACGACAATTATCAGCAGTACTATTGCGGTGGTAACTAATTTTTTCATTGTGTACCTCCCTGTGCCGGCAGGCCTTTGAAGGGAATGAAGTTTTCCAAGCCGCGGTCGATCAAATCAGTATTCTCATCTTCCCCGAAAATATCTTCAAGGGTTTCAATATAGAGTCGGGTACGGGTAACATCGGGACTCAATTCATACCGGTCGAGTACCGAAACAAAACGGGCCACATCACCTTCGGCGTTATTTACACGCTCGGCGGCATATCCCTGGGCTTCCTGGATCAGCTGCTGGGCTGTACCGCGGGCTTTTGGAATTTCCTGGTTGTAGGCCTCTTTACCCTCGTTGATAAAGCGGTTCATATCTTGAACGGCCTTGTTAACATCCTCGAATGCATCCTGAACCTCGCCCTTTGGGGGGACAATGTTCCGAAGTTTCACCGTATTCACAGTGATACCCAACTCGTACTGGTCAAAGCGCTCCTGCATTTTTTCCTGGCCCTTCTGTTCAATGTTTGCACGTTCTGAGCCGATTACATTCAGGATTGCCCGGTCACCGACCAACTGGTTGATGATGGATTGGCTGATGTCCCGAAGGGTCTGTTCACGGAATTCCACATTAAACAGCCAGTCTACCGGCTGGGTAATTCGATACTGAATAATCCATTCAACATCGACTATATTCAAGTCTCCAGTCAGCATAATAGACTCTTCGGGAAAATCCGCTCCGGAGTATGCGGTATTTACTCCGGCCTGCTGGGTGCGAAACCCAAACTCCATTTTTTGTATCTGCTGGGTGGGAACGTTGTAATTTTTTTCAATTCCCAGGGGCAGCTTAAATTGAAGGCCAGGGCCTACAATTCGGGTCACTTTGCCGAATCTGAGCACTACTGCCTGTTCAGTCTGGTCAACGACAAAAAAACTTGACAAGACCATGGCTATGACCACAACTATAATTACCACAGTGACTATATATTTCGGTTTTATCGAAAATGGTAGTCCCGGCGGTGAAACGTCACGTTCGGACATATATCCTCCTTTAAATCAGATCTGTAATTACATTACTATTTTAGGGTACCTATACCTGGGCAGGGAGTCAACAAGAAAACACAATTTGGCTGTTGAAATGCAGTTGTACTTTAAAAATGTGGTCATTCTAGGTTCGATCCACTAAATATTTGACTAAATACAAAATTATGATAAAATATATTAAAAAATTGGAACAAGCAGGAGTACTTAAGGTGGAAAATGGGAGAGACCTCTCTATTAATACAGAAGATTTTACTAAAGAAGACCGGGCTCAACTTGAGGTAGTTTCAGCCGTCGCCCGGGGAATTGCACAACAATTTGGAGAGTACTGCGAAGTTGTAGTCCACACTTTAGAGAACTACGATAACTCAATCGTAGCCATAGAAAACGGCCAGGTGACCGGCCGCTCTATCGGCGGTCCTATGACCGATTTTGCCTTGAATGTACTGGATCGCTGTGATCAGGAATCAAAGGATGTATATGGCGTGTACTACAGCAACACCGAGACAGGAAAGCAGCTGAAGTCAACCACAATAGTTATTCGCAATTATCATCATAAGCCAATCGGGTTGTTATGCATGAACTTCGATGTGTCTGCTCCCTTTGCGAAGATGATGGAGAGTATGCTGCCCGAAGTAGCAGGTACACAAAATGTGTCGGAACACTTTCCTCTTACCGCAAAGGACCTGGTAGAAACCTCTTTTAACGAGGTGGTGGACGAGGTAAATCGAAAAATTGGAATTTCACCTACCCAGAAAAATAAGCTGATTGTTGAAGAGCTCTACAAACGGGGAATTTTTCATATTAAAAACGGAATCGATATAGTATCCGAAAAACTGGGGGTCTCTAGGTACACCATCTACAACTACATACGGGAAGTAAAAACAGTGCTGGGGGAAAATGAAATCGAAAAACTGTATACCTGAGCCTACCGGAAGCTCGGGGTGCGGTACGATATATTTATTTGAAACATTTTTTTAGGAGGAGTACATGGAACGCAAAGTTATTCACACTGATAAGGCCCCGGCAGCGGTTGGACCTTATTCGCAGGCGGTAGCCTGGGGCGACACAGTCTATGTGTCGGGTCAATTGCCTCTTGACCCGGTACAGGGAAAAATTGTCGCAGAAACAATTGAGGATCAAACCCGACAGGCAATGGAAAACCTCAAGTCGATTTTGGAAGAAGCGGGCAGCTCTCTTGACAGGTTGTTGAAGGTAACTATCTTTCTACAAGACATGGGTAATTTCAAACGGGTGAACGAAGCATACGGAAGTTTCTTTTCAGGAGATTATCCTGCCCGCTGTGCGTATCAGGTAGCCAAGCTGCCTCTGGGCGCCGATATCGAAATTGACGGTATTGCTGCTCTGTAAGGGAGGTCAAATATGAAATCAATGAACGAACTGGGCGTGCCGGTCCCGGCGCATAAAGCCCATGTAATTCGTCCGATCAAGGACGTCAGCCTCGAACAGCGCGAACGGGCGCTGCGTGAGACGGAGTACAATATGTTCTCCTTCCCTGCAGATCTTCTTGTGCTGGATTACCTTTCCGACAGCGGCAGCACCGCCATGAGCGAGCTGCAGTGGGCCGCACTGTTTCACGGCGATGAGTCTTATGGAAGAAACAAGGGGTACTTCGTGCTTCTCGATACCATCCGGGATACCTTCGAAAGGGGAGATTCACCGCGGGAGTCCCTGAAGCTGATAATGGCGGGAGAAAAGAACGTCGAAAAGCTGATGGACGAACTGTATCTGACCAAGGATGAGGGGGGCTTTGTGAACGGGGGGCCGAATCAGCTGAGCCGGCCGAACGCCTTTATCACCCCCCAGGGACGTGCCGCCGAGCACCTTCTGTTCAGTACTATCCGCGAAGTCTTGGATGAGAAGAACGGACCGGGTAAACCCTACTGGATACCCAACAACGGGCATTTCGATACAACCGGTGCGAATATTGCAGCCAACGGCATAGAACCTGTGAATATGTTTCAGCCGGGGGTGTTGGATGAGTTTCCCTGGGACAAAATGGATACGGAAAATCCCTTCAAGGGTGATATGGATGTAGAACGGCTCAAGGCTTTTTTACAGGAAAAGGGGCGGGAAAACGTTCCGGTTATTTACCTCACAATTACCAACAACACCGTAGCCGGGCAGCCGGTGAGCCTTGCAAATATAAAAGAGGTTCATAAAATTGCCGCCGAGTATGATATACCCCTTTTCTTTGATGCCTGTCGTTTTGCCGAAAACGCCGCTTTTATTAAACAGTTTGAAAAGGGCTACGAGAAAAGGTCTATCCGCAGCATAGTTCAAGAGATGTTTTCCTATGCCGACGGCTTCAGTATCAGCCTTAAAAAAGATGGTCTCTCCAATATCGGCGGCGGCCTCTTTATCCGTGATCGCGGCAACTTTGTAAAGCGGTTCTCCACTGAAAAAGAGGATGTGGGGGTACGTCTGAAGGAGAAGCAGATTGTATGGTTCGGAAACGACTCCTACGGCGGTTTGAGCGGCCGGGATATCATGGCTTTGGCCGTAGGTATTCACGAGGTTGTTGATCAGTCCTATCTGTACAATCGGATTGGACAAACCCGGATGCTGGCCCAGGGGCTTGCAAAAAATGGAGTTCCTGTAGTGCTGCCTGCCGGCGGACACGCGATTTATCTGGATATGGACCGCTTTTTCGAGGGGTCAGATATGAAGATAGACGATTTCGGCGGGGTAGGCTTTACTATCGAACTGCTGCGCAACTACGGCATCCGTGCCTGCGAACTAGGGCCCTTTGCATTTGAGTGGGACCAGAAGAATGAAGAACAGCGGAAGGGTATTCTGAACCTGGTACGATTTGCCGTTCCGAGAAATGCCTATAGCCGGGAGCATATCGATTATACAGTAGCTGCGGTAAGTGAACTGTATAAGAACCGAGACCAAATACCAAAAGTAAAAATAACCCGCGGAGCGGAGCTGCGGCTGCGCCACTTTCAAACCGGACTCAAGCCGGTATATTAGGTGTATATGACGGGGCCGTCGGGTAGCTAATTCGGGTATCTATTCCGGGCGGCCCTTTTTTCTATAATAGTGCTGCATAATCAGAACTCCCAAGTAGACCTCTATTTAGGGTGAGCGTTTTCAAACTACTGTTTTGAATGTCCCCCGAGATAGGCTGTGTTATTAGTTTTTTATTCTTGTCCCTTCAGGCTGGTGGAACGGTGAATAACTGAGGTGTCGACAATTTGATGGGTCGGCTCGCCGGTAGTGTCCTGAATGCTTTCAATCAACAATCGGGTAGCATGGTAGCCGAGTTGTTCCGGATGTATGTCAACGCTGGCAAGGGAGGGGGTCTGATAGCGGCCCCGGATACTGTTGTTAAATCCGTATAAAGGGATATCGGCGGAAGATGTTTCACTTAATGCCCGAAGGGCGCCGAAGGCCAGAAAGTCGTCGGTGGCTACCACCGCATCCGGTGTATCTCTTTTTAATATTTCCTGCATAAAAAGAAAGCCCAGTTCTTCGGATGAAGAAGTTTTGTCCTTTTCTCCTATACCTGCTTCAGCCGCATTTCCAGCTTTTTCTTCAGCTGCATCTCCGGCATCCATTCCGGTTTCAGAACCGGGTGAACAGAGGCTTTCCCTGGTTTCAAGACCACGGCTGCGGAGGGCTTGCAGATAGCCTTCATAGCGGTCAAGGGTATAGCGGCGGCTCCACTTTGTACCAATAAATGCAATGTTGCGGAAACCGCGGTCGATAAGGTCGCTTACTAATGTATAAATTGCCTGAAAGTTGTCGTTGTCGACCCACAATGTTTCAGCAGGTTTATCCGGACGCCCAATTACCGAAAAGGGAAACTCCTTTTCCCGAAGGTAGTTTATAGAGCGATCCTCTTGTTCTACTGAAAAAAGTACTACCCCGTCGGTCCAGTTTGCCGACACCAGCTCCTGTAAATACCCATATTGTTCCCCCTCGCTTTCACAAAAAGAAACCATTACATGAAAATGTTGTTCCCTGGCACAGGCATTAGCTCCCTTTATCGCCATGATAAAGAAAGTATTTTCAAAAATATTTGCTTCATGTTCGGTAATTACGAGGGTGATGAGGCGGCTGGGACGGCTATTTGCGCCACCTGAAAAATGACGGGGATGGTAGCCCTGTTCCTTCATTACCTGTAGAACGTGGTTACGGGTATTTTCTGCTATTCCGGCCGAATTGTTTACTATCCGAGATACTGTTGAAATGGAGACGCCGGCAGCCTGAGCAATGTCTGTAAGTGACACCTTTTTCATATTACACTCCGGATAGATAGTACAGGTATTTTCTATAATTTGCAAGAAAAAACTGAATATGCTTCATTTATAAACACGTTAATGCAAAATTTGCAAGAAAACATTATAAATCTCTCGAAAACACCGAAAATAGTTCAAAAAATGCAAAAATTTGCAGAAAAAATAATAAAATAAATTTATTATTGACAAATATAGCATTGCAGGGTGATAATGCTATTAGAAAATTCTCATGTTTTATTCTTAAAGGAGGAAAAAATGAGTTCAAAAAAGAGTATTGCTCTGTTGATCGCACTCATTGTAATGTGTGTCCCCGCTTTGTGGGCTGGTGGTGCCCAGGAAAGTAGTGAATCCGATGCCGGTGAAAAGGTGAAAGTAGATATCTTTCAATTCAAGGTAGAATTCAAAGATCAATTCACCCAGTTGGCTGAAGAGTACATGAAGGAAAACCCCAATGTTGATCTTTCTATTAAAACAGTAGGTGGTGGTGATGATTACGGTGCCGCTCTAAGGTCCCGATTCGCCTCGGGAGAAGAACCCGCTATTTTTAATGTTGGAGGCCCCCAGGATGTTGCCGACTGGAAGCAGTATCTTGCCCCGTTGAACGAGTTGGATGTTACAGAAAAAGCTTTTGACGGAGTGCTCGGTGGTGTTACGATGGAAGGTAAAGTGTATGGGTTGCCCTATAACCAGGAAGGTTACGGCCTGATTTACAATAAGGCTATGTTTGAAAAAGCAGGAATAGATCCTGCCGGTATTACCTCTTACACCAAGCTCGAAGCAGCAGTAAAAAAACTTGATTCAATGAAAGGGGAACTTGGAATAGAAGCGGTATTTGCATTCCCTGCAAAAGAGACCTGGGTTACAGGGCTCCACCTATCAAACGCGGTTCTCTCCCAGGAGTTTGATAATGTAAATGATGCATTCAACGCCAAGACCGTTGAATACAAATACAGTGAAGGCTTTAAGAAACTGGTCGACCTGCAGAACGATTACTCGGTTCAGCCCACTCTGTCCCTCGACTACAGCCGGCAGGTTGAACAGCTTTTCTCGGGTGAAAAAGTAGCACTCATCCAGCAGGGTAACTGGGCCTACGGGTCAATCGCCGGTGTAAACGAAGAACTGGCCTCCAACATCGGTTTCATCCCCCTTTCGGTAGAAGGCGGGATCGGCGACCGAATTCCAGTTGGAGTACCGATGTACTGGGGAGTAAACAAACAGTTGGATGCTGAAGTAGTAGAGGCGGCAAAGAATTTCCTAAACTGGATGTACACATCCGAAACAGGGAAACAGTATGTGCTTGAAGAGTTCAAGTTTATTCCCGCCTATAAAGGATACGACGTATCCAAGGTTTCAGATCCTCTGGCCCGTGATATACTTGATTTCTCAGCCCGAGGAAAGACTTTACCCTGGGTATTCATGGGATATCCCACCGGTTGGGGACAGAATGTACTCGGCGTTGATATTCAGAAATACGTGGCCGACAAAATGAGTTGGGACGAACTTACGGCCCATACAACAGAAGAGTGGGAAAAGGCACGTCAATAATACTAGCGAATTAAGTCGGAGGGGGGATATATATACCTCCTCCGGCTATAATGTAAGCTCTATTTGAGGAGAACCTATGCAGGAAAGTATCAAACGGCGCCTCTTGTTCTGGGCCTTTGTAGGCCCCCTGGTATTTGCCTTCTTTGTAGTAGTGGTAGTGCCTTTTTTGTGGGGTATTTATTACTCCTTCACCGAATGGAATGGAATTGTGAGGTCCCAAGTAGAATGGGTGGGACTTCAGAATTATATTGATCTGTTCGAAGATGAGCAGTTCATTTATTCCTTTTGGTTTACCGCTCGTTTTGCGGTGGTTTCAGTAATCCTCATAAACGGTATTGGCTTTGCACTGGCACTACTGGTCACACAACCTTTACGTACCTCCCATGCATTGCGTACGGTCTTCTTTATGCCGAACCTCATTGGAGGCCTAATTCTGGGTTTCGTATGGCAGTTTATTTTTATCCAGGTTTTTTCTTCCCTGGCGGATCTGTTGAATCTCGAATTTTTTCGGGGGTGGTTGGCCACACCGGAGACAGGGTTTTGGGGGCTGGTGATACTTATGACATGGCAAATGGCCGGCTACACAATGGTAATTTATATTGCCGCCTTGCAAAGTATTCCGTCGGACCTCCTTGAAGCTGCGGAAATAGATGGTTCCACCCTGTGGTCAAAAACCAGGCATATAATTATTCCTCTAGTAGCACCGGCGTTTACAATTAATATGTTTTTAATGTTGTCCAATTCATTCAAACTCTATGACCAAAACCTTTCCCTGACAAACGGAGGGCCCTTCAACTCCACCCAAATGCTGGCGATGAATATTTACAATACCGCCTTTCAGTTTGATGAAATGGGGTCCGCCCAGGCAAAGGCGGTTATCTTTTTTCTGGTGGTCGCCGTGGTCTCAATCATCCAGGTGAGAATGAATAAAAAACGTGAAGTGGAGTACTAAAGGAGTTAGGTATGACAAGGAAAAAGAGATTTCTCTTTCTGATGGAAACCATCGGTAGTGCGATAGGGGTAGTATTTTTCTTTCCCTTTTATATTATGCTCATAAACTCCTTCAAAACAAAACCGCAAATTTTTCAGAATACCCTCAATTTACCGGGTGGCCTAGAATGGAGCAACTACGTAAAGGCCTTTGAGCGCTTGGATTTTATGCAGGCCTTTGCAAACAGTCTTTTTATAACTGCGGGCTCTATTCTTTTGTTGGTTTTATTTGCCTCGATGGCAGGATGGAAACTGGTGAGAACAAAAACCCGACTGAGCAGTGTAATCTTTTTTATGTTTGTAAGTGCGATCCTCATACCCTTTCAATCTGTGATGCTTCCCCTTATTACCATTATGGGGAAGCTGGGATTCTTAAACAGGTTGGGACTTATTTTTATGTATTTGGGCTTCGGGTCAAGCCTCTCACTGTTTCTCTATCACGGTTTTGTGAAAAGCGTGCCAAAAGAGCTTGATGAAGCTGCAATTATCGACGGCTGCAGTGAGTTTCAGTTGTTTCGGAAGGTTATATTTCCCATCTTAAATCCAATTACTCTCACTGTAATAATTCTTCTCACCATCTGGATATGGAATGACTACCTTTTGCCTTCTTTGGTTATCAATAAAGAGGGAATGCAAACTATTCCCCTCCAGATGTTTTTCTTCTTTGGAGAGTATACAAAACAGTGGCACCTGGCTTTAGCTGGTTTAACTTTGGCTATTATACCGGTAATAATTTTTTATTTTTCAGCCCAGAAGTATATTATTCGAGGCGTTACCCAGGGAGCAATTAAGTAAACCTCAGACTTACCTACCGACACAGCAGCAGATGGAGGAACTATTGAAACAGGATAATAGAATAGAGATCGAAGAAGACAAAGATCTTGCCCATACTGAAAATCCCACTCGACGGACCAAGCCGCCCGCCCGCAGTTTTACCGAACTGAAGTTTGAAGACAAAGGGCCGGGGAAAGATACGGTGACCGGTACAGCGGCCAGTGGGGTGCAGGTGTACAACTTGTGTGCCCCAAGGACTGAAAAAAATACCAAAAAGCCCCTTTACATGTCCTGTAGCGGCCACGCGGAGGGAGTATACAGAATAAGGGTAGGGGAAGGTGAGGTGCCTTCATCCTGGTCGGTCGTGGAACTTCCCCCAGCTTTTGAGGTGTTTTCTCCTTCCCTAGAAGAACGAAACTCATCTCCGGAATTTGTGCTCGGGCCGCTTAAGATTGGAAAATGGCGGTATAATCCTGGGGCTTTGCGTTTTACCCTAGAGTCTGTCAGTCACATTCCACGGGTATATGGACTGGGAGAAAAGATGGGCCGTCTCGACCGCAGCGGCCGGGTCTGGGAGATGTGGAATACCGATGAACCGGAACATGTGCCGAGTCGGGATCCCCTCTACGTATCTATTCCTTTTGCATTTGTAGGTATTGAGAATCGGTGGTTCGGTATCTTTGTAGATAATCCGGCGCGACAGTATTGGGATGTTGCAACGAGCAATCAGAAGGAACTGACCATCGATGTGGAAGACGACTATCTGGACATCTATTTGATGGAAGGTGCTTCTCCGAGGGAGGTACTGCGTCGGTACACAGGACTCACTGGGGTCACCCCTCTGCCGCCAATCTGGGGGCTTGGCTACCATCAGAGCCGCTACAGCTACTCTCCTGACGCGGAAGTCAGGAGAGTAGCAGGGGAGTTCAGGAAAAATGAACTACCGGCGGATGTGATTCAGTTTGATATTGACTATATGAACGGCTACAGAATTTTCACATGGGATAAAGAAGGCTTTCCCGATCCCCCATCACTCATTGATGATCTTTCAGATTCCGGTTTTAAAGTGGTTACAATAGTTGATCCTGGAGTTAAGGTTGATCCGGAATATTCAGTGTACAGAGAGGGGCTATCCCGGGGATATTTTTGTACACTCCCCGACGGAACTATCTACCAGGGTGCAGTGTGGCCGGGAAAGGCGGTATATCCCGATTTTTCACGACAGGCAGTTCGCACATGGTGGGGAGACCTACACCGTGAGTTGTTCAAACACGGGGTTTCCGGCATTTGGAACGATATGAACGAACCCGCTGATTTCACCGGAGACTCCGAATACAGGCCCGATTACACCGTCCCCAATGAACTGAGGGCAGCTACTGATACCGGCACAGCCGTGAGCTTTGCCCGTTTTCATAATTTGTATTCCGGTGGAATGAACCGTGCGACCCGCGAAGGGTTCTCGAAGCATAAGCCGGAGACCCGGGGCTTTTTGATTACCCGAAGCGGTTACGCCGGAGTGCAGAGAAACGCAGGAGTGTGGACCGGAGATAACTGCAGTTGGTGGGAGCATCTCGATTCGGCTGTACCTATGCTTTTAAGTTTGAGCATCTCCGGTGTGTCCCTGGTAGGCAGCGATACCGGTGGTTTTCAGGAGGACGCCTCGGCCCAGCTTTATGCAAGATGGTTCTGTTTTTCCGCTTTTACCCCCTATTTTCGCAGTCACTCCGCCGATGATACCCGTCCCCACGAACCGTGGAGTTTCGGAGGTAATGTACTGAATATTACAAGGCACTATCTCCGGCTTAGGTACTCCCTTATGCCCTATATATACACCGCCTTTTTTAGGACAGAGAGCGAGGGCGAACCGGTGATGAAACCGCTCTTTTTTGAATGGCCCGGGGATGAACGACTTGCAGAGGTAAACAACGAATATATGTTTGGTCCGTCCCTTCTGGCCGCCCCGGTTACTACAGCGGATACCCTGTGGCAACATGTGTATTTGCCGGAAGGGCTGTGGTACGACTTCTGGGAGGACATCCTGTACAGGGGGCAAAGCGATCGGTTGGTCTCAGCCCCAATAGGAAAGTTGCCTCTGTTTGTAAGGGGTGGAAGTATTCTTCCCCATGAAGCCCCCCGACTGCATACCGGGGTTGAGCGAAGTGGAGGCCTTTTTCTGGATGTGTACCCCGATGAAAACGACAGGGCGGCGGGAGAACTTTACTGTGATGCTGAAGAGGGCTGGGGGTACCGTAATGGAGAATACAGTCTAATAGCCTTTATATATCAGAAGGGTAAAGTGCAGGTACGCTATGAGAATGAGGGCTTCCAGCCGCCGTGGAGCACGCTGAATGTGCGGGTTCACACCGGCGGTGAGGGGTGCAGTGGTCAATCCGCACACACAACTTCAAAGGGGGGTGGACCTGTAGTATCCGAAACAACACCTTCTAGAACAAGGCTTTCTGAAAAAACAGCGGACCCGCTGCGACTTACTTCGGTAAAGCTGCCCCGGCCTTTTGCATGTGAGCAGAGTGAGAAGGGACGCCTTGAAATACCCCTCACAGGCGGAGAGTATTCAATAGCTGTTGACATAGATGCACGGGAGAACCTATAGTCTAAAGTTATGAAAAAGAGACGACTTATAACTTCAGCGCTCCCCTACGTAAATAATATTCCGCACCTCGGAAACTTAATCCAGGTGTTGTCTGCAGATGTGTTTGCGCGGTATTGCCGCAGTAACGGATATGAAACCCTCTATGTGTGCGGGACCGACGAGTACGGTACCGCCACTGAAACCAAAGCCCTTGAAGAGGGAGTGAGTCCGAAGGAGCTGTGCGACCGCTATTTTGTAGTCCACGATGAAATATATAAGTGGTTTCGGATAAACTTTGACCATTTCGGCCGTACTTCAAGGCCCGAGCAAACCGAAATTGTGCAGGATATTTTCAGAAAAGTGGATGCCAACGGTTATATCAGCGAAGCTACTATCGAGCAGCTGTACTGTGCAAAATGCGAACGATATCTTGCCGACCGTTATGTACGGGGTACCTGTCCCCATTGCGGGTATGAGGATGCCCGGGGGGACCAGTGTGAAAATTGCGGTAAGCTGCTCGATCCAACTGATCTGATTGAACCACGCTGCGGAACCTGCGGCGCCACTCCCACCTTCAAAAAAACTAATCATCTGTATCTAAATCTACCGTCGCTACTGCCGAAACTGCAGGCTTGGATGGATAAGGCTTCAGTTGAAGGTTTCTGGGCGAGAAATGCAATTCAGATGACGAAAAGTTGGATACGGGACGGGCTGAAGGAACGGGCAATTACCCGGGACCTCAAGTGGGGCATTCCTGTACCAAAAGAGGGCTATGAGGATAAAGTTTTTTACGTATGGTTTGACGCCCCTATCGGATATATTTCAATCACCGCAGATTTAACCGACCAGTGGGAGAACTGGTGGAAAAGTCCCGAGGATGTTGAACTTTTTCAGTTTATCGGCAAGGATAATATTCCCTTTCATACGGTGATTTTTCCCTCATCTTTACTGGCAACCGGTGAAAACTGGACAATGCTCCATCATATGTCCTCAACCGAGTATTTGAACTACGAGAGCGGGAAGTTTTCTAAAAGTAAGGGGGTCGGAGTCTTTGGAAACGACGCAAAGGATACCGGCATCCCTGCAGACGTGTGGCGCTTTTATATTTTTTACAATCGCCCCGAAAGCTCCGATGCGGTTTTTACCTGGGACGATTTTCAGGAAAAGGTCAACGGAGAATTGATAGGAAACCTGGCAAACCTGGTAAACCGGACCCTTTCTTTTATCGGCAGATTCAAGGAAGGTAGGATCCCGCAGGTAGCGCCGGGAGAAGATTTTGTAAAGGAAGTAAAAACCCGGGAAGCAGAGATTACCGCTCATTTAGAACGGGCGGAGCTTCGGCAGGGTTTTAGAAAAATTTTTGCTCTGGCCTCTTATGGTAACCGATGTTTTCAGGCGGGCGAACCCTGGAAAACCCGTAAAACCGATCCCGAGGCGGCGGATCAACTGCTTATGGAACTTGCCTATGTGGTGCGAGATTTAGCGGTAATGATAGAGCCGTATATACCGGACACATCGGAAAGAATCCTTCGTTTTCTTGGGCAGGAAGGTGCCACATGGGAGGTGGTGGGCAATTTTTCCGGGTTAGAAAAAATCAGCTCCCCCGAGATTTTGTTTGAGCGCCTGGAAGATGATAAAATTAAGGCGATGCGAGAACGTTTTTCCGGTAGTCAGGCCGAACGACGGGAAAAAGAGAAAGAGAGGAAGGCGATGGAAGAGCAACAGAACAAGGTAGAAAATGGGGAAAAAGAAGAAAAAGCGGAAAAGAGTCTGGAAGAGCAATTTATAGAATCAGTGGATCTTCGGATTGCAAAAATTACCGCAATAGAACGACACCCTGAAGCCGACAAGCTCTATATAGAAACAATAGATACCGGCGAGGAAGAAGAGCGTCAGATAGTGAGTGGGCTTGTTCCTTTTTACGAGGAAGATGAGCTTTTAAATAAAAATATTATTTTAGTGTATAATTTGAAACCGGCTAAACTGCGAGGTGTTAAGAGCAATGGTATGCTGTTAGCCGCGGAAAAAGAAGGGGACGAAGACCATAGCACTGTGGAAGTTCTTTTTGTTGATGATGTAGAACCTGGTTCACGTCTTAACTTAGAAGGACATTCGCTCCCGGAAAATGCACCGAAAAAACTGAAAATCGACGATTTTTTCAAAATTCCAATATCCGTCAAGGACCACTCTGTAATGGTTGGTACTACTCCCCTGACTGTAAAGGGAAAACGGATTACCACTACAACTGTTGCTGAAGGAAAAGTTGGTTAAAAGGGATTGATGGGAGTAATTCAGCAGGTCGAATTAAAAGAACTACCCGAGAGTTCAAATTTTCTGCAGTCGCAATTCTGGGCCGCCTTTAAATCATCCTTCGGTTGGCGGCCCTACGCATTTTCTGTAAAAAACCATCCCCTCCTAGTACTGGTGCGCAGGCTGCCCGGTGGTGTCTCTATGGCCTATGTGCCCCATCCTTTTGAAGAAATCGAACCTAAAGAGCGCACGTTGCTCGGAGAATCCACCGCGGAGCTTCCGGAGTACTTGCCGGGGAATACCCTGTGTGTGCGGTACGACCTTGCATGGGAACTGCCGCTTAATCTTTCGAATTGGGGCATACCCGAAGCCCGGAAGGCCCCTATGGATATTCAGCCGCCGAGCACCGTAATTCTTTCTTTGGAGGGGAGAGAAGATGAGCTGTTAGGGTCGATGAAAAGTAAAACCCGCTATAACATACGACTATCGGGTAGAAAAGGTGTAACGACAAAGGTAGAAGAAAAGAGTTTTCTCAAAAGTTGGTACGAGTTATATCGGGAAACTGCCGAGAGAGATCAGATTGCCATTCACAGTTATGAATACTACCACAGTTTGCTGGAGTCTGCTGATGCCGCTGAACATGCTTCGAAAAAGCCGTGCGAGGGGCCACGACTTCGTTTGATAAGCGCACACCATGAAGGGGATCTTCTTGCGGGAATTATCGTTGGAATATATGGAAAAAGAGCGACCTATATGTACGGCGCTTCTTCAAACTATAAACGCAATGTAATGGCCTCCCATGCCGTCCAGTGGGAGGCTATTAAACTGGCAAAAGAATCGGGCTGCAAAGAATATGATTTATTTGGAATACCACCCGCCGACGACCCGGAACATCCAATGCACGGGCTGTATCGATTTAAAACCGGTTTCGGAGGAAGAGTAGTGCATCGACCGGGTACCTACGACGTGGCGGCATCAAAGCTGAGGTACGGTATATTTAGACAGGTAGAAAGAGCACGCACCTATTACTTCAAAAAATTTAAAAAGCGATAAGCCAAGAAATTCGGTACCTCCGTGAGGGTACAGTAGCACTAGAAAAAGAGAATTACCTCGCGGAACCTGTCAAGTCTTCAACAATAGCCTTAAAGCATCTGCCTCTGTCAAATTCATTTAGGAACATGCCGAAGGAAGTTGCACCGGGTGAAAAGAGTACCGAATCGCCGGACTCCGCCTGCATGGAAGCAGATTGTACCGCCCCATGCAGGTTATCAAAGGGGCCAAAAAAAGAAATTCCCCTGGTGTGCAGGCTGTTTTTCATATGAGTACTGGCGCTTCCTTCAAGGAGATGGATAGAGGCGGGGATGTGCCATTTTTCTTCCAAAGGGCTGAAATCGAGTTCCTTGTCGGTCCCGCCGGTAATAAGATGAACTCTTCCGGCGGAATGAAGGCTTTCAAGAGCGGCGGCAGTTGCATCCGGAATAGTAGCGGCGCTGTCGTTGTACCAACGGACCCCGTTTAAGGTTCCAATAAGCTCCATCCTGTGTTCAATTCCGGAGAAAGATGCGGCTTGGCGGCGAATTACTTGAGGTGGAACTCCGCGCAGAAGGGCGATAAAACCGGCCACTAAAAGATTCAAACGATTGTGGGTCCCGACTATGTGTACATCGGCAGGTACAATTTCGTGGAGGTTCTCATCAATAAGTGCATAGCCTATCTGATCGTGGAGATAGGCGCAGTCACCGACCTCCGTGGGCATTGGTTCTGAAGAGTAGAACATCGGCTTCCCCGGTGTACGCCCAGCATAGGCGTGGCCGTAGGAATCGTCATAAAAGAAGATACTTTGAGCATCTGCCGGCTGACCTAAAAAAATTCGGGCTTTATCTTCAACATATTCCTGCATATTGTTATAGCTGTTTTGGTGATCGGCCATGATGTTGGTAATAACCGCAATACCGGGGCTGAGAAGGTTGATCGGCTTTATATCGGCCAACTGCCATGATGAAAGTTCAAGAATTACAGGGCTTTCGGAAGGGGAGAGGCATTCTTCGATAAAGGTGAGTGGTGAAACTGTGATATTTCCCCCGAGAAGTACCTTCGGATCATGGGCTTTTAAAATATGGTACAGTGCCGATACGGTCGTTGATTTTCCTTTGCTGCCGGTAACAGCTATAAGGGGCCTTCGATTAAGCCTTAAAAAAACGGATATGTCCGTTTCCACATGTGAGGAAAGCTGCAGAAACTTGGAATTCCTGGGCACCGCCGGATTTTTAATGACCAAATCCGCAGAGGTAAAATCTTCGGTTTCGTGTCTTTCAAGGACGTATCGAATAGGAAGCCCGGAAAGTTTTTTCAAGGTAGGGGCAAGGGTCTGTTCATCACGAAGGTCGGTAACTGTGACCGATGCGCCATGTTCGGCAAAAAACCGCGCCGAGGCGAGTCCTCCGCCGTGAAGCCCGAGTCCCATAACTGTTATTTTTAATCCTTGAATATCATTGAGAGTGAAAATCAACCTGAAACTCCTTCATATCATCTTCGTTCAAATAGGTGTGTATTTTAAGAGGGCGCCAGACATCGAGAGGCTGTTTTGGAACAATCTGTTTCAGTCGGCGGTAGAGGGGAAGATCTTCTGAAAAATCACTATGTTTTAAAGTCTGTTGAATTTCATCAAAGTATGGTCCAAGAAAAGACCGGGCGTGATAAAGAAGCTTTAGGTGATTTTTACGTCCCTCCGGAGAAAAATCAAGCACCGAATGACAGATAGTTTGGTATTTGCAGGGAAAGGGATAGTAGGGATAGGTCCGTTTGTTTTCGGGAAGAAAAAGTTTGGAAAAAAACTTGGTAAGCTCCCTATCTATCCATATTCCCTGAACAAAATAGCCCTTTCCATGCTCTCCGATCCATGTATCGGAAAGATGTTGCTTGATAAAAAAGGAGTGCACCTTGCGGTTTTCTTCCCCTAATGAAGATAGGGGGATAATATCATTTTCTAAGAAAAGGGCGTTGCTTTTGTATGTATGGGTGGAATCATTACCGCCTTTCATTTTAATTTCCCCATAGTGAGTTCGAAAATTCAGGTCAAGTCTAAGTAAATAGAGGAAAAGTTCGTCTTTTATACGGTAGAGATGGAAAAATCCCGGTCGATGTACATCCGAGGGATCAAAAAAATAGGTAAGCCCGTGAAATATTTGGGGGGCAAAAGAAACCACCCGCTGCATGTATGTGTGAAGGGCCTGGGCGTAGGTATAAGAGGGTGTTGATTGAGAGATATCATGATGGATGGGGAAGCTTGGGACAGTAACTGCACCGGAAAGCTTAATGAAGAAGTCTTCGTTGTAATCAAAATGCATGGTAAAGGATGTCTTTTCGGCTTGTGATTCTTGTGTAATAATACTGTTTATTTCATCATCAGTGGAAAAAAGACGAATTTCATTCTTATGTTTCTTCATTAGTTCTACTATAAATCTAGTTTCTAAGGGTTTCAATACTAGAGTGAATGAATTAGTACTACCATGGAAATGATCGCCCCTCTTGACTAGTAGGCCTAAAAAAGGCATAATTTCCCGTGTAAAAATATGTACTTATAAAGAAATATCAAGTTGTAGACTGATATAAAAGCCTTGAAACAGAAGGAGTGCTACTGTGCCCTGCGGAAAAAAGAAGAAACGGCATAAAATTGCCACACACAAACGAAAGAAAAAGCTAAGGAAAAATCGACACAAGAAGAAGTAGTATGATGGTTCCCACAAGTACAAACAGGGAATTCCACAATTCTATAAAGGGTGCCGGAGTATTTGCGGCACTGTTTCTTTTTGTATGCAGCGTAAATAGCGAAAGCTTATGGGAATCCGATTTTCAAGGGTATGTAGCCGATGGGGCAGCTCTTGAAGTCGGAGACATCATTTTAGTTACTCTAAATCCACACACCAAGCTCTCACTCAATACCACACATGTAGATTCCCAGCAGGGAAAACTCAGTTTTACCGGAGGTGAAGGGACCTCTCTGTTTTCTTTTCTGCCGGAGGGTTCTTCAAGCCTTACAAAGGAAATAGAGGAGGAGAGTTCTTACACCCTTGAGACAAGTATTCCTGCCCGGCTTGTCGAGAGGGACAGCAAGGGCTTATTTAGCGTAGACGGTAGTCGTACAATCACAATAAACGGAAAAGAAGAAGTGCTCAGGTTCAGTGGGTGGTGTGACCCGGCATCCGTAAGTACAGAGGGGTTTGTTGAGTTCAATAAGCTATATAATGCTGTTTTGGAGTACACCAGCCCCGGTTTGAAGCAAAGTGAGATCCTCATTCAGGAGGACCTTCAACAGACAGAAACCGATACAGATGGAACAGGGCCAGGCCCGGAACTTACTCCCGGTAAACAAAGAGAACTTCTATTGCAGTATTTTAACAGGTTTATAAATACCTTGTTTGGCCCCGCCGACTGATTGGAGCTGTTCGATAAGAGGACTCTTAGAGCCGACTGATGTAAAAGAAACGTGAAAAGCCGCCCGATGTGAGCCAAATGATTGGAAAACTAGTAAAATTGTTATATATTTAGTTGGTAATAAAGGAAGGGCTGATGGATAATAACAAAACAAAAAAAGATATTTTGTCCTATGTGAACTCCCCTGAAGAATTAAAACTCCTGGATAAAGAACATTTACCACAATTAGCGAAGGAAATTCGCGAGCGAATAATTGATGTTGTATTGGAAAACGGGGGCCATTTAGCCTCAAACCTCGGAGTAGTAGAACTTACAATATCTTTGCATAAAATTTTTAATTCTCCGGAGGATATGATATTTTGGGATGTAGGGCATCAGTGTTATACCCATAAGCTTCTTACCGGAAGAAACGATAAGTTTTCCACGATCCGACAGCAGGGAGGGCTTTCAGGTTTTCCCAAGCGTACAGAAAGTATGCACGACTTTTTGGAAACCGGACATGCTTCAACATCAATTTCCGCAGGAATCGGGGCCCTTGAAGGAAAGAGGGTATTGCATGATAAAAGCAAGGTAGTAGTGGTTGTAGGTGACGGAGCTTTGACCGGCGGAATGGCATACGAAGGATTGAATTATGCGGGGCATCTGGGAAAAGACCTCATTATTGTGTTCAATGATAATAATATGTCGATCAGCCCGAATGTCGGCGGGTTATCTCTTAAATCTAACTTAAGTAAACTATCCAACTATGTAAGCCGCCTGACCTCCACTCCGGCATACCAGTATATGCGTGAAACCCTGGACCGGGGAATTCAGGGAATTCCTATATTGGGTTACAAGATATACGAGCTGTTTGTCCGTTTTAAACGGGCGGCTAAAGCGGCATTTCTCGGGGAAACACTTTTTAGTGAACTTGGATTTGAATATATCGGACCAGTAGATGGTCACTCCTTTTCTCGGCTCGGACAGGCGATGAAAGACGCCAAACGCCTTAAAAAACCTGTGGTGCTCCATGTCGTTACTCAAAAGGGAAAGGGGTACGAATTGGCTGAATCTAATCCGTCACGATACCATGGAGTTTCACCGCTCACCAAGGCCGGCGGAAAGGTGGAGAAAAAGGCCGCTGTTAGTTTTACCGAAGCCTTTGCAGGGAATCTGGTAAAAAGGGCTTCTAAAGATCCGAGGATTGTAGGAGTTACCGCAGCGATGGCCGATGGGACCGGTTTGTCCTACTTTAAAGAGCATTTTCCAGAACGATTCTATGATGTGGGGATTGCGGAGCAGCATGCAATTACTTTTTCCGCAGGTATGGCTATTTCCGGACTTAAACCGGTTACCGCTATTTATTCTACTTTTATGCAGCGGGCGGTAGACCAGGTTATTCATGATGTTGCGATTCCCGGCCTACCGGTAGTATTGGCTATGGACCGGTCTGGACTAGTAGGAGGTGATGGTGAGACCCATCAGGGGCTGTATGACATACCTCTTTACCGAAGTGTACCCGGGCTTACCTTTTTGGCACCGGCGGATGAGATGGAAGTTGAGATGATGCTCCAGTGGGCTTTGGACCAGGAGTCTCCTGTGATGATCCGGTATCCCAAATCAGAATGCCCGAAAACTCAAGGATTGTTGAACTCTCCTATTGAACCGGGGCGCGGCGTGATGACGTACAAAAATAGTGCGGATATGCTGCTTATTTCAGTGGGCGGACTTTTCCAAGAAGCCCAAGAAGCGGCAAGAATAAACGTAGAACATGGGCGCGGGGTTGATCATTATAATCTGCGGTTTATCAAACCCATCGATGAAGATTTCCTCACCCATTTGATATCACAATATTCACAGGTATATATGGTAGAAGATGGTGCACAAGTTGGCGGCATAGGAGAATATGTTGCCGGAATGCTTGTTCGAAAAGGTCTAAAGGTCCAGTTTCGCTGGGCCGGTGTTCCCGATGTATTCCTGCCCCAGGCGAGTCGCAGTCAGCTTATCGAAACGTGCAGGCTCGACCGGAATTCCATTGCAGAAGCGATACAAAAACAGATGTCCGGTTCATTCAGCATTGTGAAACCGGCAGTTTCATAAAGAGCCCTTCATAAAGAGGCTTTAAGCAGAATACACAGTGCGGTAAAAACAGCTTCTATTTCCCGTATGGCAGGCGGGGCCGGTCTGTAGAACCCTGTACAAAAGAGTGTCCTCGTCGCAATCTATTCTAATCTCTGCTATTTTTTGTACATGCCCCGAGGTTGCCCCCTTTTTCCATAAGGAGTTTCGGCTGCGGCTGTGATAGTGGGCAAAACCGCTTTCAAGGGTAGTTTTAACAGCCTCATAGTCGGCATATGCCAGCATCAAAACCTGGTTGTTTTCCGCATCCTGGGTTATTACCGGAACGAGACCGTTTCCCTTTGAAAAGTCTATAGCATCAAGAAAACTGTCGTGGGGGCTCATTCTATTTCCTCCGGTGTTTTAGGTATCCATTTGTTATGTACCAGTTTAAGGCCGTAGGGACCTTCTAAAACCCTCTTCAGGCCGGCATGAAGTTTGAGGGCAAGGGGACGCAACTGCGGCGGGTAGTCCGGGTGTTCTAAACTGATACCGCTGGTCATAAGGTTCTCAAGCAAAAGTTTTGAAGCAAGAAAACGGTCGTATTTTTGAACACCTAAAATTAAGGGGTTCTCCATCATACCTATTATCTCCCAGGTTATCTGCTCGGCTTGGGAGTAGCGGCCTGCATCTTTATCCTGATCTGAGAAGCGGGTGGGGAGTTCGCGGGAAATATAGTCAAGGTTCTCACTTAAATAGTGAAGGTCAAATATGCCGGCGGCACAGTTAAAAAGAATAGGTTTTCCCGAATTCTCCGCTTGTAGTACCTCATCTTTTGATATAGCTGGTCCAATATCGGCGGCATTTAATTTGCCCGATTGATCTCGTACAAGAATTCCGCCCTTTATATCGACGGGAGTTTTGAAGGAAAACTCAAATGCCCCCTCTTTTCCGCTCAGGGCCAGCAAGGCAATGTGTATAGGATTTACCGTGTTTCCAAGGTTGTCGATATTACCTAAATAGGCATATTTGAAGCCCTGGGCATAGAGGTCTTGATAAATATTAGAGAGTACGGAAAAGTTCTGACCGTGTCCCCCGGGAAGGGGAAGGAGGGTATTTTCTGTGCCCCATGCTTTGGTGAACAACCCTTTAGGTTGGCCTTCCGAACTAGGGGTATATGCTGCAATTAGGGGTTGTAGTGCAGTGAGAGGGTTCATAATTGATGAATGATGTTCACTGTAAAAGCCCTCTATCAGCGGGCTGCGGCGGTATTCTTCCAAGGAACTTTGTATTGCTGTATCCGTGTAGATGCTTGTCATTTGAAACATCGGCAGGAGCTCTTTGATATTCACCGGGTCACCGGAAAAATAACGTCGATACTTAAGGCTTTTAATCAGAAGGGCCCTCATTTTTAGTTCAAGAAAGCTTGGTCCGATTGTTCCATCGGGATTCATGAACGCTGGAGTGACTCCCTTCGGTTTACCCCGGGAAATTTCAGCAGCCTGCTCAAACAGCGGGGATGTAATATGAAAAAGTTCATGTGAGAAAGAACGGTTTTTCTTTTCATCAACATAACTTGTAGCAGAACCGCCGTTTAGAATCCCATAGGCCACCTTTGGGATAAGGTGCATTCCTAACTCATACAATTCAGACTGCCCTAAGTGGATTCTGCCGCTACTTCTTTTAAAATACTTCCGGTAGTACTGAAGAAATACCTCTTCAGGGAGTATCTGCTCCATGTTTTTATAGAATTGATCAGCCCCAATCTCATATGAAACATTTTTAGTCATATCAATGATCTGCTGTCCGTCAACCTCGGGTAGCGAATGTACTTTAATCGGTACGAAATGGTCGAAATCCCCATTGTTATAACGATTGAGGATCGATATGGTAAGTGTGCGGTCGATTTTCTTTTTTTTGAATTCCTCTTCCAGAGACGGATTAAGGCTCTCTGATATCAAGAGTTTTCTCCTATTAACTGTATTCTTACAGTGTAGAGTTTTCGTCAAAAAGGAATTTGTACTCTTCGGAACCGATTAGTTCTTCCGGTTCTTCCTGAGAAATAAGCTCATTCAACAGAGAACGTATCTCCCGAATTTCCTCTTCCTGACGAATTTGTGCGTTAGTATACTCATCAAAATGAGAAGAAAGGTCAAGGTGGTCTGCGAGATGGCCTGAGACGATATTGTCGAGGAGGTTGCAGTACAATCGTTTAGTTTTACTGAGAAATCTTAAATTTTGTGGACGTTCAACAATAACTTGATTTGCGCTTAAAGTGCGAAAAAACTGAGAGAGAAGGTTGTCAAAAAAGAGCAGGTCCTTATGGACATTTTCAGCGAAATAGGTTGCATCCAGATTCAGCTTTAAATTACGCATTAAAAAGCGTATTTTTTCATTGAGGAAAAAGATATCGTTTTCATAATGTACCCAGTGTCCCATACATAGTATGTCGGCGTAAACTCTGTGTTACTTGACAGAGTTTACCCCCTGTGGTACTTTTTTATCACCTCTTTATCCGCCCGTAGGGTGGATCAAAATGTCCGTAAGGAGGCCACATGCGTCAATACGAACTCACTGTAATCCTCGGTACCGAGGAAAACGAGTCTTCTACTGGTAAAGAGAAAGTAGAAGAACTTCTGAAAAAAAGCGAGGCTAAGATCGGTAAGAATGATGATCTTGGTGTTCGCGATCTTGCGTATCCAATTAAAAAAAGAGCTAAAGGGCACTACCTCTACTACGAATTCGAAATGGATCCTGAGAGTGCCTACAAAATGGAAGAAGAATTAAGGCTTGCCAATCCTCTGATTAAGCATCTTCTCATCAAAAAAGAAAAGTAACGAAGTGGAGTTATAAATATGGCCAACGATATAAATTCTGTAACCCTCGTTGGACGCCTCACTCGTGATGCTGAGCTTAAATATACCGGGGGTGGAACCGCTGTATGTAAATTTTCAATTGCGGTAAACCGAAGTAGAAAATCTGGTGACGGGTGGCAAGAGGAAGCACATTTCTTCGACATTGTACTATGGGGACGGCAGGGTGAAGCAATTCACCAGTACCTGACTAAGGGAAAGCAGATTGCTGTACAAGGCGAATTACGTCAGAACCGCTGGGAAAAGGACGGGCAGCAAAGAAGTAAGGTAGAAATAAATGCCCAGAATGTTCAACTTCTCGGCGGCCCTGGGGGTAATCGGAATGATTCCGGTTCCTCTTATAACAATCGTCCCAATAACGGACCAAGTAACGGACCGGATAACGGTCAAAACAATTTTTCAGGGGGTCCGGAACAATTCGAGGATGATATTCCATTCTAAACCATTTTGACAAATTGAAGGAGAAACAATAATGGCTGATGAAAATGTAAATAGCGAAACCAAACCAACGGAGAACAGGCCCTCCACTGGTGATTATCAACGAAGAAGCAACGAAGGCCGGGACAGCCGGGACGGCGGAAGAGACAACCGGGATAGCAGAGACGGTGGAAGAGACAGCCGGGACAACCGGGACAGTAGAGACGGTGGAAGAGACAGTCGCCCATATCGTGGTGGTGGCGGTCGACGTCCATTTTTCAAAAAGAAAGTATGCCGGTTCTGTACTCAGGACTTAGTTGCGGATTATAAAAATCCTGATCAACTGCGTAGGTTTGTTACCGATCGAGGCAAGATCCTTCCTCGTCGTATTACAGGCACTTGTGCAAAGCACCAGCGTGCCTTGTCACGGGAGATAAAACGGGCCCGCGTACTGGCATATCTTCCGTACGTAAAACAGTAAGGTAGGGATGGAACGGAGAGCGATATCCAGAGAGTGGACTGAAGTAGCATTATTCACCGGAGCGGCATTTCTTTTATATCAAATCAGCGTGCTATTTTTTCTTGTAGCAGTGCCGCTTATTGTTTTAGGTTTGAAGCGGGGGCATGAGGCATTACTGTACGGTGGTTCAGTTTTACTGGCGGCTATTTTAGTGCAGGTGTTTATCCGCACCCGTGGACTCGAAGATGAAGTACTTCGCCGTTTTTTCTTTATGATGGAGGCGGCATATCCTCTCTCTCTCATTTTGGGTGTGGCATTGTTATTCTGGGGGCGTGGAAGAATACTATATAGGCTGTTGAGTGCAACAGTAGTGGTTCTGCTGGTGAGTTTACCCATCGCCGGAATTTATTCCGGCAATCAAGAGGTGATGGAGTTCTTGCAGAACCAGTTTGAATTGGTATTAAAAACTCTTCAGGGCGGTTTAAACGCTGGTGCCGGTAATAATGGTGTACAGTTGCTTACAGCAATGAACGCCGATAGTCTCTATGAGATGATATCGAAAGTGTTTGTTCGGCACTATATTTTTAGTTATTTTTTGATGCTGACTGGATGCTGGGTCCTCTCCTATGGAATTTTTAGAAGAAGTAAGGGAAAAGTGCCCTACAATTTAGAATATTTCACCGTACCTGAAGTTTTCTTATGGCCGATTATATCGGTCTGGTCCGGTGTGTTACTGGATGTGTTGGTAGGTATCCCTTACATAGGGTTCCTGTTTTGGAACTATGGAATGATACTGTTAAGCATATATGCAATGCAAGGAATAGGGATTTTAAAATCGCTGTTCCGGCAGCACGGGGTGTCGAGGTTATTACAAGTGCTGGTTACTTTTTCAGCAGTAATTGTCATGTTGACCCCCGGGTTGAACCTGGTATTGATTGTCGGAGTGCCGCTATTAGGGCTCTCGGAATACTGGATCCACTATCGAGCCGATCACTCTGTTAAAGAGGGCTCTTAAAACTTTCTGGTAAGGAGAGAAAAATGAAAATCATTTTGAATGAGGATGTGTACAACCTTGGTGAAGAGGGAGATGTGTGTGATGTAGCTCGTGGATACGCACGTAACTATCTGTTTCCAAAACAGTTGGCATTTCCTTACACCAAAGAAAATATTGCAAATTTTGAAAATCGACGGGCTGCAATTGAAAAACGGAAAGAGGAAAAACGCCAAAAAGCGCTTAGCCTGAAAGAACGTCTTGATGGAAAAGAAGTATTAATTACTATGAATGCAGGGCAGAGCGGAAAATTGTTTGGATCTGTAACAAGTACAATGATAGTAGATAAGCTTCAGAAAGAAGGTATCGAGATAGAAAAGAAGAAAATAGACTTTCAGAGCCATACTATCAAAATGGTTGGTTTATACCCAGTTAAAGTAAAACTCTACGATAACAACGAGGCTGAACTTAAGTTGAAAGTAGTAGGTGAGAATGGGATGGAACAACCTGCTGAGAAACCCGCACCGAAAAAGACTGCGGAAGCAGCAACAACACCTGAAGAGAGTGAAGAGGCCGCTACGGAAACCCCGGAAGCCTCTGAAGCCTCTGAAGAGAAGGAAGCCCCAGGGAAGGAGAAATCACCCGAAGAGGCCGCCGCTGAGGCAGTTGTTGCTGCAGAAGATGGTGAGCACACCACGGAAAAAGAAGAACAATAAATGAACTCCCTCTCTCCACAGGGAAAGGTGCCGCCCCACAATGTAGATGCCGAGAAGGCTACACTTGGGGCGGTCCTTCTCGATGGGGATGTTATTTCAACGGTTCTAAGGTATCTAAGGACCGACGATTTTTATTCCGCCTCACACCAAAAAATATTTAAATCTATAATAGATCTTTTTAATCGTGGTGAAACAATCGATCTTATATCCCTCACAGACCGTCTAAGCGCCGGAGGAGAGCTAGAAGCGGTTGGAGGTACCACCTATGTATCATCACTTACCAACGAAGTTCCCACCAGTGCTAATGTTGCCTATTATGCAAAAATTGTAAAAGATCGCAGTGTACGCCGGCAACTGCTAAAAATATCAGGGGGCTTAGTTACCCAGGCATATGATGAAGGTCTAGAAACTCGGGTTTTAATTGAAGAGGCTGAACAAAAAATCTTCGAAATAACCGATAGTCAGCATACCGATTCATATCGGGGGGTCCATGACATTATTGCTGAAACTATCGAAGCCATTGAAAGGCTTTATCATACAAAAGATAGTTATACCGGGGTCCCAAGCGGTTTTCCCGATCTTGATAACATGACAAGCGGTTTTCAAAAATCAGAGTTTATTGTAATCGGCGCCCGTCCGTCGGTAGGAAAAACCGCCTTAGCTTTGACTATGGCGGCGAATATGGCAATTCATCGTAAAGTTTCTATAGGATTTTTTACTCTGGAAATGGCGGACATGGCACTAATGCAGAGACTGTTGTCGAGTGAAGCACGAATCAACTCTGAAAAACTGAGAACAGGAATGTTGAGGCCTGCGGATTTTCACAATCTTACAGAGGCGGCCGGCAGAATTTATGAAGCTCCTCTCTATATAGATGATACTCCTAATATAAAATTATTGGATCTGCGTGCCCAGGCCCGTCGCATGAAAAGTAAAGAAGATATTAAAGCTCTGTTTATTGATTATATAGGATTGATTGAGCCTGAAAATAAAGCCAATGTCCCCCGACATGAACAAGTAGCGGAAATATCTAGATCAATTAAATCCCTCGCCCGGGAGCTGCAAATACCAATCATTTGTCTTTCCCAGGTCGGCCGCCAGTCAGAAGGAAAGCCGCCAACTTTGGCTGATTTACGTGAATCAGGATCTATCGAACAGGATGCGGATGTGGTATTATTTCTTCACAGGGAGCGGGAGGATACCCGTGACAGCCGGGAAGGACAATCCGGTGGTAATGTAGAGACCGATTTAGTGGTGGCAAAACAGAGAAATGGTCCTGTCGGTACTGTGAAACTGGCTTTTCTGCCGAGTTACACTAAGTTTGAGTCTTTTTCGAATGAAAAACCATAGAAGGAGTAACCCTGTAATGAGTATTAGAGAGAACTACAATTTCGAATATCTGGTAAATGAGGCCGAAAGGATGGTGCTGGAAGAACTTGAGCAGCAGCTTGAACAAAACTGGGCTTCAGATATTTGTAAATGTGAAGAGTGTGTGCTTGATATGGCAGCCTTGGCACTTAATAATTTACCGCCAATGTATCGGGTTTCATTAATGGGTACCCTTTATGCTCACTCTCTCCAGGATACCGATTATGGTGTGCAAGTAAAAGATAAAGTAGAAGAGTCAATAAAAAAGGTCGCAAAAAACCCATCCCACGAATAATCTGGGTTGAAATCCCACGAATAATCTGGGTTGAAAGGGTGAAGGGGTGAAAGCCTGTTGGTGTTTTCATTGATGCTTTATTCTTGAATGCGATTGATCCACTGCTCTGCCCCTTCTGTAGCATAATAGCTTCCATCAGAGAATGTAATTGCCCAGCTTAAATTCTCGAATAAATAGATGGTCATAAGAAGTTTTCCGTGTTGTATATCCCATACTGAAATTGAAGAGTCACTGTTAAGAGAATACAGCATTCCTGCGTGAATGTATAAATTGCGGGGAATGTGTTCCACTTTTTCCAGGGTGGTAAAACCATCCCACGTGAACATATGTACATCCCCATACCCAAGAGAAGTAAAAACCCGTGATGTAGCTTTGTCAATAGCTAAAGTTGCGTTATTATCTTCGCCGGGGTAACTTAGAAGGGTTGAAACGCGACCATAATTTCTTCCCTGATGTTCTTTTAAAACAGTCCTGATGGAACCTTTGCGCCTTTCAAAACCTAGGGTATAAAGAGAGCGTGTTGTACGGTCATAACCTAAACCAAAGGTGAGCAAATTACGATCGGGTATAGGTACGGTTTCACTGGTTAGAGGGTTTACAGATAATAGAGTTGTATTTATTAGCTCATTTTTATTACGGGCGACGATTATATTGCCGTTGTGGGACTCTGTTGCGCTTTGTAATCCAAAGGAAGAATAGTTGAAAAGTTCTTTATCTGCGATAGGATCAACAATTCTCAGAGTTCCGGATTGTTCAAGAAGGAGTACATCATCTTTATAAGTTTCAGCTGCTTGAATAGAACTGGTAATTTCCGTATCAAGGTTTTCAAACCGGTTATTGTTGAATAAGAAAAGCTTATTCGGTGAACCCGATTTTGGATAAAGGAAGAATCTGTTTCCTGTAAGGGCGGTTATACCGCTATCGCCTTTAAACGGGTTATCGTACCTGTCGGTTAGAAAGGAGTATTCAGAACCGAGATTGTATTGCTGGGACTTAAGGTTAAATACGTCGGAGGTAAGGGCAACTATACTATCCTGTCCCGTGATAAAGATGCTGGTATCAGAAAAACCAATATCAGTTACATTTTCAAGTACCGATTTAGAAAACAGCGTTTCCTTTGACGAATACACGGATTGGGATAAGATGCTTCCATCGTCTTTACAAAAGTAAAGGGTTGAATCTACTAATTGCAATGGTGGAGTTATGTCGTCCGGCGCCATATTGGATTTCTGTACCGGAAAAAGAAAGCTATTCTCCTCTACGCGAAAAGAGATAAACCTTGGACGACTATTTTCGGTAATATAGAGGGTAACCAGGTTGCTGGTTCGATTGAGGGAATAATCGTATAAACGCTGAAAACTTTCCCGGGCTTCTATTCGGCCGTTGACCAAATTTACCAGATAGAGAGTATTTTCTTTCATTCCGAGCATGTACATGCCGTTATTGGAAAACTGGACATGGGTGAGGTCCCCTATAGTAGAAATAGGAGAGGTTTTTTGTGTGCCCTCTTCCATGTTCCAGTAACGAATAGTGCCTGAAGAGTTATATGTAAGTAGCGTTCTTTCAGATTGAGAGAGAAATACGTCGGATACAATTCCAAACCCCTCTTCAATAACAGAAACAAGACTGCCGGTATCCGCATCTAGAAAGGTGAGACTTTTCCAGTCGGTACGGCTGTAAATAAGGTAACTTCCCTTTGGTGAAAAACGCAGAAAAAGCGGGGTCTCTTGGATTTTATGTGAAAATACTTTCTTTCCTGTTGCATAGTTCCATACACTTAAGTGATACGTATTTATCTTATCTGTTTCGACCAAGGCAACATAGGAGCTTTTTGGATGGACTGCAATTTTAACAATGGGTAGATGGGATATCTGAAGATTGTAAAGAAGTTGTGTTGTGTCGGTATCCCAGACTCTCAGGGTACCGTCATCCCCCGCTGAGAAAAGGGTAGAACGTGATTCGTTAAGAGCAAAATCATTAATACTCTGGGTATGTCCTGTTGAAATAAGTACCCGTTCTTCGGACCATACAGTTGAAATCGACAGAAAAAATAGTAGTAATAATAAGATGGGCCCACGTTTCACGAATCATCCTCCGCTTCTATTGATATTTTATTAATTGATACATAAGGGGGTGTGACTATTTCAGCATAGGGTTCATTTTTTAGCCGTTCGGCTAAATTAGCGCGCACTTTATTGTAAATATCCATTGATATATGGGGTACGGCAATCTCATTATCCTTAAGGCCATATAAGTAGAACAACAGCTGATTATCTTGAACAGAATGTAATACAATTGAGAGTTCACTAAAGGTGTGTGTGCTTAAATCCTTTTCCAAAGCCTTCTCCAGGAGCAGAACTTTTAAAACTTCCAGTGCTCGGTTATCCAAATCGTTTTCTGAAGCAAGTATCTTCTCTCTTAGTTCGGGATATCCGATGGCGACCCTCCCGGCGGAGCTTGTTATTTTATTTCTAAAAAACTGGGTACGATCTAATTCCGGAATATAATCAATATCAAGTAAACCGCCGGCTAATTTTAAATTGGAAAAGTGTACAGGTAAATCAGGTTTGATTGTTTCTCCACACGAATCGCACGTTACTTGCATAAAAGTACCTTCAAGGATCTGAGGACCGATCTGTGGTTCCTTCGACAGATCGATGTACTCCGGAAAATCCTGATGCATCGTATTTCCACAATGACACACTATATCACGTTTCATTCTAAAAGTACCCCTTTATTGAGAAAAAAGATATGAGAGATCACTGAAGGTTGTCAGAAAAAGGATCAGAATAATAATGACAAATCCTACTGTCTGGTACCGATAGAAAGTCCGGGGGCTTACGCTGCTGCCCTTTACAGCCTCCACAAGGGACAACACGATTAAACCTCCATCAAGGGCGGGTATCGGCAATAGGTTTCCAAAACAGAGGGCCACGCTCAACAGGCTTAAAAAACGAAATAGAGTGATAAAGCCACTGCCGATCCCCTGGGAAAAACCTTCCGTTGCAACTTCTCCAACAAGATATGTTATTCTAACCGGCCCTGAGACCGCCTTTTGCACATCAACACCGGAAAAGAGCAGGGCGATTCCTTTGATAGTAAGGGCAAAGGTCTTAAAGGTTTCCTGGGTGCCCCGGGCAATTGCTTGGAGAGGGTTTAACTGCGGGGTCGAATGGGTAATACCCTGAAAACTAATTCCAAGATCGGCATTACCGTTTTCATCGTAAAAGGGGACTATCACCGTCTCTTTTGTGTTACCATTGCGTGCAAAAGTGATGTCTAGTTTTGAAGGTCTGTTGGCCATGGAAGTGTAGAGAGCAAGCGAGTGGGGGATACTCTCACCGTCTATTTTGAGCAGACGGTCTCCTGCCTGGAGGCCCGCATTTTGGGCGCTGCTGTCGGGTTTAACCCCTCCTATAACTGGTTCTATCCAGGCGGCAACTCCGATCCTGCCGGCTCCTGTCTCGCGGTTAAGTTCCGGAGTAATACTAAGGTTTATACGCCGGCCGTCTCGTTCAACGGTGATTGGAAAGGTTTCTCGCGGCGAAGGTGCGATCTTCTGCTGAATGTCCGTATATGTTTCTACTTTTTCACCGTCGATTGCTACTATTCTATCACCGGTCTGTAATCCCGCCTGGTCGGCGGGGTAGGTCTGGTCAGAAAAAATGCCCGGGTAGTCGGAGAGGAGTATGATTTTATTTTCGTAGGTGTGAATAGTAAATCCGTTAAACCAAATAACGGATAACACAAGAACAGCGAAAATCAGGTTGAAAAGAGGTCCTGCAAAATAGGTAAGCATTCTTTTCCATACAGATACCGAGAAGAGGGAACCCTTTTCATGGGGAATTGTTTCGGCCCCCTCTGAAATAGCCTTGCGAAACAACTCTTCGCCCTTCATTTTACAGTAGCCGCCGATTGGTAATACGCTGATGCGATAGTCGGTGCCACGCCATTCTCGATGATAAAGAACCTTTCCCCAACCGAGGGAGAATGCTTCTACCGTAATACCTGAGGCTTTCGCAACTATGAAATGACCAAGTTCGTGTACAAATACCACAACACCAAGGCCAATAATTCCTAATATAATAGTGAGTAACATCAATTGTGCTCCATATAACGCAGAACCTCGTGTTCCGCTCTTTTCCATGCGGAAGTGTGGGTATTCAATACGTGTTCGAAATCCGAAAAAAGAATTGTCCAGTCGTGCTGTAGAGTAGAATCTACAACCTCTGCTATTTCTATAAATTTTATTTTTGAGTCCTGAAAGGCCTGTACAGCTACCTCATTTGCGGCATTATAGACCAGCGGATATGCTCCTTCCTTTTCAATGGCCTGAAAAGCCAGTTGTAATAGAGGGAATCGGTGTCGGTCCGGGCGGCGGAAGGTGAATTCCGTATCGGCCAAATCAAGCTCACCAAAGGGAGACTCGGCAAGCTGGGGATAGGTAAGGGCGTTTTGAATCGGAATGCGCATATCCGGATGGCTGATTTGGGCGTAATAAGAGCCTTCAATAGTTTTTATCAGTGAATGAATGCAGCTTTGCGGATGAATTAAAACGGATATCTGCTGTGGACTCATGTCAAAGAGGTAATGGGCCTCTATTACTTCCAACCCCTTGTTACCCATAGTGGCGGAATCGATTGTTATTTTTGGGCCCATATTCCATGTTGGGTGTTTGAGGGCATCCTTTAGGGTGAGATAAGGAAATTGATCAAGGGGCGTATCCAGAAAAGGGCCGCCGGATGCGGTAATAAGGATCTTTTCAATATCGGAGGATTTTTCCCTCTGCAGCAGCTGAAAAAGGGCGGAATGTTCGGAATCGACCGGTAGGATTCTTACCCCCTTTCTATTGGCTACACTGCGAATTAGAGGGCCGGCCATTACAATTGTTTCTTTATTTGCCAGGGCAAGGTCAAAACCGCGTTGAAGGCTCCACACCGACGGCATGAGACCTGAAGAGCCGGCTATTCCATTGATGACAATATCCGCTTCGGTTTCGTGAATGAGGTTTTTTACTGCATCAGGGCCGGAAAAGCGAATACGAGCATCCTCAACGAATTCACCATTTACCGCCAGATGGGGTATATTAAACTGTTCAGATAGGTTGAGAAGCCCGGAAAGGTTTGAGTGACATGCAGCTCCAACAACTTTATAGGAGGGACCGAGGTTTTTTATTACGTCGAAAGCGTTAAGACCGATCGAGCCGGTAGCCCCGAGTATAATAATTCGTTTTATCGACATTGCAATTCCTATTTCAGTAGTATTGTACCAATATAATAGAAAAACGGGGCACTGAAAAGGAGCGAGTCAATAGAATCCAGTAGTCCCCCGCGTCCCGGCATAAGAGAGCCTGAATCTTTCTTAGCGGCGGCACGCTTATACGCCGACTCGACAAGATCTCCAATATCTGCGCATAGGCCGACAATAAAAAAGAAAGGTACAAGGACTAAAAAGTGGGCTAAGAATATTTCCGGAACTATAAGGTAGAAGACGGAGCCGGTTATAATGCTTCCTGCGAACCCTCCTAAAAAACCTATTCTTGTTTTTTTTGGGCTAACGGCTACTATGTGCGGAGAACCTTTACCGAATAGTTTTCCGAACACATATGCAAAAGTGTCGTTACTAAAGTTAAGCAGCAAAAAAAGCAGAATAGCAGCAAGTGGATTTTCAAATTCTAAAAAGCGAATTGTAAAAACCATAAAAAGGCCGGGATAGATAAGGGCCCCAAACAAGCTGGTAGTATTTTGCGTGTAGTGTTGAGGCAGTTCATTTCGCCGGCGAAACAGTTCGAATATGAGTATAAAACTTATACTTATAATAAGTATCAGATGCATCAGGGGAATGGAGAGGGGCAGTATAAAACTAATATAGGTACTCAGAGGAAGGAGTGCGGTAAGAGTGGGGATCACCCCTCTGTATAATTTGGGAATATCAAGAGTAAAGAGTTGTAAGGTTTCTCTAGTTGCTAAGAAAGTAACTGTAACTACTACTACAGCCCAGCCGGAATGTGCATATTGGTCAAAAAAAATTATGATCCCCAGCAGGAGCGGTAGACCGATTACAAAAAGAATGAGCCGCTGTACGAAGTTACTCATATAGTACCGCCGAATTTGCGCTTTCTCTTTTGATACTCTTCCACTGCTTCGGCGAGATCTTCATGGTCCCAATCGGGCCACAGTTTTGATGAAAAATAGAATTCGGCATAGGCGCTCTGCCAAAGAAGAAAATTGCTAAGGCGCATCTCACCGGCGGTACGGATAATCAAATCCGGGTCCGGCACTTCAGGATTATCAAGATTGGCGATTAGTCCCTCGCGGGTAAGGTTATTTGCAGCAGAGTCCTTCGCAGAGTCAGAGGATCTGCGCCATTTATTCACAGCTCTTACGATTTCATCTCTTCCACCGTAGTTAATAGCCAGAATAGCCGTCACAGCTTCATACTCACTGGTTACTTCCTGGGCATGAGCTATCTCCTTCTGAATTTCCTGCGGGAGACCTTCCAACGCTCCGGCATGGAGCAATTTTATCCGGTTTGTGTGATAAAAATTGGAATCCCTCCGCAGATGCTGACGTAACAGCTTCATGAGGAAATTTACTTCCTGGGTTGAACGGTTCCAGTTTTCAGTAGAGAAGGTATACAGGGTGATATATGGAATCTTTAGCGAGATTGCGGCTTTAATTACCCTTTTTGCCGCTTCAGTCCCGTTTCTGTGGCCAAAGGTTCTCGGTTTTCCCCGTTGTTCAGCCCACCGACCATTCCCGTCCATTATAATGCCTATATGAGTGGGCAAGTTAGATGGTTTTTCCGGAGAAGGACTGTCGCTCGCCACTATACTTCCATTATCTCCTGTTCCTTTGAATCAAGAAGAGTGTTTATCTCTTCGATGTATTTATCTGTGAGCTTCTGAATTTCGTCGACACCGCGCTTCTCTTCATCTTCGCTGATATCGCCGCTTTTCATTTTCTTTTTAAGGTCGTCATTGGCGTCGCGTCGGATATTTCGAACTGCTACTTTACTCTGTTCTGCGGTGTTTTTTGCAAATTTAACCAGTTCTTTACGCCGGTCTTCGGTAAGGGGGGGGATTTGAATGCGAATAACTTTTCCGTCGTTATTCGGGTTTACCGAAAGTTCAGATTTCTGAATTGCCTTCTCAACTTCATTCAATAGGCTCTTGTCCCACGGCTGTATAACAACCAGTCGGGCTTCCGGTACCGAAATTGTAGCGGCCTGGTTCAATGGAGTGGGCTGACCGTAATAATTCACTTTAATACGCTCAAAGAGAGACGCAGAGGCTCTGCCGGTGCGCATTGAATTGAACTCATCTTCCAGTGTTGAAACACTCTTCTTCATTCTACTTTCAGCATCTTTTATTGTAGCTTGCATACTTTTCTCCTTATAAAATTTCCTATAAAAAAGACCGCCCGCAGATACATCTGAGAGCGGTCGTATTAATTTCGGAAATTATGATTCGTCTCCGACCTTGTAATATACAAAATCAGTGAGTTTCAGGCTGCCGCCGGCCTGTTTTGCTACTTCTTCCATCTTTTTAGCGACACTTAATTTTTCTTCTTTTACAAACCCCTGGTCAAGCAGGCAGATTTCGGAGAAGTGCTTATTTAGCTTACCCTTTACAATACCGTCGAGGACTTTCTCCGGTTTTCCAAGGTTTTCCGCCTGTTTGCGGAAGATTGCTTCCTGCTCTTCTTTATAGTTTCCATCTACACTGTTTCTGTCGAGAAACATCGGATTAAATGCTGCAATGTGAAGGGCGCAATCGAAGGCGAACTCTTTTACTGCGGCGTTCTCAAGTACTGAAGGAGAATCGGCTTGCAATTTAACAAGAACGCCGATTGATCCTTCACCGTGGGTATAGTCACTTACCATTTCATTATCGGCAATACTCATGGTTGTGAAACGGCGAAGTTCCATGTTTTCTTTAATAGTACTGATGGTGTCTTTTACCTTCTCATCGAGTTCAGGTGTCTTTTCTGTAAGCCCCTTTTCGATGATAGTTGCGGCTATATCCTCTCCAAGGGCGATAAAATCTTTATTTCGGGCAACAAAGTCGGTTTCACATGCAAGTTCCACGGCAGTTGCCGTTGAATCGCTTACCTTTGTGAATACACGTCCTTCATTGGTAGCTCTGCCGCTTCTTTTCGCAGCGGCGGCAAGACCAAGTTCCTTGAGGTGTTTTTCGGCTTTTGCAAAGTCGCCCTCAGCTTCTTTCAGGGCTTTTTTGCAATCCAGCATTCCTGCGCCGGTTTTATCGCGTAGTTTTTTTACGTCTGCTGCTTTTATTTCCACGCTTTTCTCCTTTGATCTATAAATATTCTACTCTTCGTAGAGCTTCTCTTCTTCTTCAAGAAGTTCTTTTTCTGTTTCTTCAGCTAGGGTTTCCTCTTCTTCAGGTTGTTTTTCTTCTTTTTTCTCCTGAGATTCGGGGGTGTAATCCGAGTATTCTTCGGCGGAAAAGTTTGCTTCGTCCTCAGCCTTACCGTCCTGGATAACCTCGCCTACACTTACAGTTTCAAAATCTTCAAACTGCTGGGCTTCATCTTTCTGGTCCTTTTCCTGGGCGGGCTGTTCGTTTTCATCCTCATCCTGAAGGGTTTCAATAATTTGAATACCTATTTCGTTGTCGGCATCGATTACGGCATCGGCAATTACCTTTGTAAAAAGAGAAATTGCACGAATTGCATCGTCATTGCCGGGAATAGGATAGTCAATATCGGTCGGATTACAGTTGGTATCCACAACAGATACAATAGGAATACCCATGCGCTTGGCTTCGGCTACTGCGATAGACTCTTTGCGGGTATCTATAATGAAGATTGCTCCTGGGAGCTCCTTCATATCCTTGATTCCGCCAAGGTTTTTCTCTAGTCGCTGCCGTTCTTTGTTGAGACGGGAAACCTCTTTCTTGGTGAGGCTTTCGAAGGTACCATCGATTTCCATCTTCTCAATTTTTTTGAGACGATAAATTGACTTTTTGATGGTAGAAAAATTGGTAAGCATACCACCAAGCCAGCGGTTGCTAACATAAAACATACCACAGCGTTGGGCTTCTCGTTCGATAGCCTGCTGGGCCTGTTTTTTTGTTCCGACAAAAAGAATAGATTTGCCGGATTTTACCTGCTCCCGGATTAAATCGTACGCTTCTTTAATTGAGACGATAGTTTTTTGCAGGTCGATAATGTGGATCCCGTTTCGTTCAGCGAAGATATACTTCTTCATACGGGGATCCCAGCGTTTGGTCTGGTGTCCAAAATGTACGCCTGATTCAAGCAGGCTTTTCATTGTTACTACAGACAAGCGAGTCCTCCTTCAAATAGGGACGGTATACAAAAAAGTACAACGTACCTTTTCCCTTGTATCCGTCTTTCCTTCTCTTATTTCTCACCTTAATTGGTGGAAGATTATAGGGATACTAAATTCAGAATATCATACCCCTGAGCTTGTAACATGCCATAAAAGCGGCGTATTGGCAACCCCATGACGTTAAAGTAACAGCCCTCAATTCGGTCTACAAAGAGGCTTCCACGGCCTTGAATTCGATACCCCCCGGCGGCCCCTTCCCATTCTTTTGTATCCAAATACCACTCAATTTCCCTTGCATCTAAATTGGCCACGTGGATCAAAGTTGTTTCGGCTTCAGTGAGGAATCTGCCGACAGGTCCGTTCCATAGTGAGAGTGCGGTAATTACACGATGGGTCCGTCCGGACATCTGCTGTAAAAATTTTCGTGCTTCGCTGCGGGTATTTGGTTTGCCTAGAATTTTGCCGTCTAGATCTATACAGGTATCGGCCCCGAGTACCAGGTCCCGAGTGTATTCCGGTGAGTGCTTTAGTACGGTTTCAACCTTTTTCCGGGCTAAAAACAGAGCTTGCGTGTGGGGAGGGCGATGATCAAAGACCTCTTCATATTCTGAAGACACAAGGGTAAAATCGAGACCTATTTTTTTCAATAACTCCTGTCGACGGGGTGAGGTAGAAGCTAATATAAACTTATACATTACAACCTCCTGAAAAGAATAACCGCGGCAATGATTCCAAGCAGACTTCCTGGGTTGATATACAAGTAGCAGGAAACAACATGGAGATCAAATCCGATCGGTCCAAGGGCTATATGAAGGGGAATATTCATCAAATTGAGCGTACGTTCAAGGAGATCCCATGTAAAAGTGCCGATGAGTAGTGCCAAGAAAATAATTTTTACTAGCACCGGCCGGTTCTTTTTGGTATATTTCATTTTCGCCCCTGGTTAATCACCTGTTCAAGCCCCTGTTGAGGCCCCTGTTAAGGCCCCTGTTCAAGAGTCTCTTTTTCCAGAACAACCGCCTCCCACTGATCCGATACACGCCTTTGGCCCTCTTCATTCTGCTCTAATTTGTGCTGCAGTTTCTTGACTTTCTCACCCTCGGAGTAGATTTCGGGACGGGCCATATCGGCCTGAATACGCGTATGTTCCTGTTCAAGTTCTTCAAGAGTGTGTAATAGTGCATGTTCTTCCGACTCTAGCTTCCTAAGGCGGTTTTTATTCTGTTTTAGTTGTTCATAGCCCAGGGTATCGGTACTGGAAGTAGCTTCAGAGTTGGAATTAGTTTTAGTAGTGGTGGGTTCCGAGGGTTCATTATGTACAAGGCCTCCCTTTCCAAGGGATTCCTGCTCAAGTCGATAGAGATAATAGGAATAATCTCCAGGAAAATTTCTGTGACCTCTAGAGCTAAGTTCAAGTACCCGGGTTGCAAGATGTTCTATAAAATAGCGATCGTGGGAAACAAAAATCAAGGTCCCCTTAAACTTTTTCAATGCCTCCAACAGGACGTCTTTAGAATGAATATCTAAATGGTTGGTAGGCTCATCAAGGATAAGAAGGTTATGCGGCTGAAGCAAAAGGCGGAGCAGGGCAATCCTGCTTCTTTCCCCACCGCTGAGCACATTTAGGGGTTTGTAAATATCGTCTCCCTGAAATAGAAAAGCCCCTAACAGGTTGCGCAATTTCGGTACCAGCTCCGTAGGAGCTTCTGCTTCAAACAGTTCTATAATGGAAGTCGGATTTTCTTCAAGCTCACGCTGCTCCTGGGAGAAATACCCCGCTTTTACTCCGGTACCGTAGCGAATTTCGCCTTGATAGTCAGTATCGACACCGGCAAGGATCCTCAGGAGCGTTGATTTTCCGGCACCGTTTACCCCTGTCACTACTAACTTTTCACCACGTTGTACTTCAAGGGTAAGATTATTCAATACGGTGTTGGGTCCGTAGGATTTACTTACCTCCTTAAGCTCAAGCACCTTCTTACCGGAATGCGGGGCCGGGGGGAAGGTAAAGTGGATTTTCTGCATGTGTTCAGGGAGTTCAATTGGTTCGAGTTTTTCGAGATATTTAACCCTGCTTTGTACCTGTCGTGCTTTTGAGGCATTATAGCGAAATTTTTGAATAAATGTGTGTACCCTCGCAATTTCTTCCTGTTGTTTTTCGTATTGCTGCTTGAGTTCTTCTATCTCCTGCTCTCGTCGTTTTAGATAAGTTGAGTAGTTTCCGGGATATCGATTCAGCCGGCCCATAAACAGCTCGTAGGTTTCATCCACAGTAGTATCAAGAAAGTACCGGTCATGGGAAACAATTAAAAAACCACCCCTGTAGTTTTGCAAAAAATCTTCAAGCCAGTTTCTGGCCTCAAGGTCGAGGTAATTGGTAGGTTCATCAAGAAGAAGAATATCAGGATGTTCTAAAAGAATTTTTGCCAGGGCGATACGCATCTGCCAACCACCGGAAAATTGGTCACACTCTTTTTCAAAATCTAAACGAGAAAATCCCAAACCAATTAGAACCTGTTCGATCTCTTTTTCTCGATTGTAATAATCGGCGTTCAACAACCGTTCTTCGATGTCATGATGACGATCAAGAAGGGTTCGGGTGTTTTTGTCTTCTTTTGTAACCGTACTGAGTTGTCTACCGATTTCCTCTTTTTCTTCTGCACTCTTGTGGAGCTCTGAAAAAGCGGTCTCCGCTTCCTGGTAAAGGATTGTTCCGGTAAACCGCTTACCGCTTTGCGGTAAATAAGAGGCCCGAGTGCCCCTTTGGACTGCGACGGTTCCCGAATCGGCTTGAATATCACCGCTGATAATCTTCATTAAGGTGGATTTTCCGCTTCCATTACCACCGGTGAGAGCTGCACGACTATCGCTGGTGAGAGTGAGCTGGATGTTCTTTAAGACAGTACGGTCACCGAAGGCGAGTTGTATGTCGGATGCTTGTATTGTTTTCATATTGTATGCGCTATTAATCTGGAGATTCGCCGAAAAATGCCATAATTAAACGGGAAGAGCTGCGTTGCTGAACAACCCGATCATCAACATTGCGTTGAGATACATACTCCAGTTTCAGGGATCTTCCGTCAAGTGAATACAGGAACAGAACAGGAGTGGCGGGGGCCTGATCAAAATGGAACGCAAGTACTCCCGTATACTCTGACCTTAAATCGGAGTTCAAAAAGTGGTCCAGCCTAATTCTCCCTTCCTTGTATAAAGTATCTGGAATGATCGACGGGACTAAACGGTCGAGATTACTCCATGCAAACTGTTGTTCCTCGCTAAATTGAATTTCTCCATATGCATTACTGGTAAACAGCGGCCCATTTTCAATAAGGCTTTCGAATAGTTCGCTTCGCCGCTCTCTTTCCTGTTCACGTATTTCTTGTAGCTGCTTACTGTCGAAGTATACAAAGGTGGGATCATAGGTTTTATCTTCCTGGGTAAACACAGCTTGAATTACATCGTCCGAACGAATAATGAGTTCAAGGTCGGCGGGGGGAAAGGCGTAACGCTTTTCACTCAGGCGTAGAATTTCATCATATTCGAACTCATACACGTTATTATGAAAACGGATCGTAATAGTGTTATTTTCGAGGTCACTAAATAAACCGTATTCGGAGGTAAAACGGTCAAGTTTTACCTGTTGTTTTTCCCGCATTGATTTGTAGCTTTCAGGCCTATAGGTCCGCTCCAGCATTGTACGTAGTGGTGATAGGTCCGGACCCTCCGCCTCTTCCGCCTCATCGGTACTATCAAAGATTTTTAGATAATAATCGAAAGCGTATCCCTGAACTCCGTCTTTAGTGAGCACTCTATACCAGACTCCATCGTGTCCACCGATTTTTTCTTGTACCTCACTTTTTTCAATTATTTTTATTTCCTGTCCTTTACGAAGTTTATATACCCGGTTTGAGTTAATGCTAGGTTCTTCGCGAATCGCCAGTCCGTCACGCAAATTCCGGGCAAACAAAGTTTCATACTCATTGTACGCTTCAGCCCGGGCTCGAGCTTCACTCTCTTTTTCATACACTGCAACACGCCATGTGTCGATTTCAAAAATTTGTTGTGAACCGGGTTGTTCAATTTTGTAGGTATTATTTATCTCAGATTTTTCTTTTACTGTTATAAAGGATCCTGTCATGAGGGCATTCGAGTCGGGGGATAACAACACAACTCCGTACCCTATTCCACCGCCTGAGCACGCTGAGAGAAGGCTAATTAAAAGCCCTGCCAAAGGGAAAAGTATATATTTAGAGATTCTATTTTGACGGCAATACATTGAGGCCTCCCACTACGATATATATCCTGGAAAGGGGGGTAAAGTCAACGGAATCTTGAAACGGGAATTCTATTTTTGGAGGTCATAAAACTAGGAAAATCAGCATACTGATCGTGAAATCTATTTATTCTGTAACTATCGCGATTTTTCCCTCTCTTACAAGAGAGAGGGTGTGGGGGCTTGCCTTTATTTTTTTTGCAGCCCGGTGGGATACAACTAAATCTGTTGAGTTTATACCGAAAAGGGCGGTGGCATGTACATACAAGGGCACATCGCCGACTCTGGAATGTATTTTATCTAATTGAGATGAAGTGAAATATTGGAGCATGCCCTTTGTCTTTACTATTTCAGGATCTACCATTCGCATATCTATTACAAGGTCCATGTTTTCATTGTATACCTTGGGGAATAATGCCGGCTTAAGGGAACTGTTTCTAGGAGTTCCAAACATTTCGAGGGACGAATCCGCATAAATGACAATTCCGGAATAGTTTCCCGTGGGCACATAGGTGAGCTCTTCAATTTGCGAGACCCCTTGAGAATGCCGTATAAACAAGCCGGCAATAGAGGGATAAAGGGGATACTGATAGGTGTGTTGAAATTCTGAAAAATTAGAAGAAAAACCGGCTGAGACTACTTTTCCAGTAGAGGCAATTTTTCTAAGTTCGGCGGCTATTTCCGGTGAGTCGCTAATAGAATCGGAAACCCTTTTTCTTGAATCAATAATCAATTTTGAAATTGCATCTATAAAAAGATGCGGAAGATGGCTTTGAATTACTGATTCCGCCTTTACGCGCTGCCTAGGAAGGGGTGCATCCGATTGTTCAGCACTCCATGTAATTTTTAGGATAAATGTGTGAGTGGACAGGTCGATACTACTACTGCTTTCAATAGTTCCGAAATCTTCATCGATAGTGGTGTTGTTAACTGCATATACTTCTCCTGCGAGTACAAACGACATGAGGAGAATTATAATTCCCGTAGGCTTTTTCAGTGTGTACATCTCCCTTTTTTTATCGACCCAGGATAGAAGAGTCTTAAGGTGTATCGGTACCGGCAAAGGGTTTTTCACCAAAGTAGATCCCCGCCCATTCCCATTGACCATGAATCTCAGGGTCCGCCGGGAAATGGACCCTCCGGAAATAGAGGTACCAGGTTTTTATTCGGTAGGACCAACCCCAGGTTCGCAAATATGCTTCCCGTGTATTGGAATCTCGGTCAAGGTCTCTGTTGTAATGGATGCGTTGACCCATAAAGCCGCCTAGACCGGACAAAAAATTCTGGTTCGCAACGGTACGGGCTTCCTCCCATGAAATAGCAAAGAAATTGACCTTGGCTCTATATCGGGTAAGTAAACGGGAATCACGTGTCCACATTGCGTACTTAATGGTGTTAACCAAATCTTCCAAACTTTCCATTGTCCAGTTCTTGTTAGGGTAGTCGTAGAACTCTATCATCGAGCGTACTTCTTCATGGGCATGGGGAACCCCTTTTATTGCAGCCTCGGGATAACCAAGAAAATTTCGGTAGGCCTGAATTGCTAAATCCCATTCACCCAGTTCTTCGTAGGTTTTGGCAAGAAAATAATACGTCGGTCCCTTATCAATTTTTTCACTAAACTGGGATAGAAGCTTTTTATAATACGCGACTTTCAATTCCGGTTCATCTACAAGTCGTATCAGATTATTAAGGCATACATAGTGGATTGATGTATCGTTTACTTCAAGGTCGGTATGATTTTTTAAGATACGTTCAAAATACTGAATTGCAAAGGGTTCGGCTCCTTCATTGAGATAGTTCTGGGCTACAATTAAAAGATAGTACCCGTTGTAGGGGTCTTCTCTGTTTTTTTCTACAGAAGTGGTGAGAAAAAGGTTGAGTAGATTAGGACGCTCGGCAGCATGCAGCTTTTTTGTGATTTCCTGTATGACGATAAATCGGCTTTCGGGATTTTTAGTCCGGTTTTCTAAATCAAAAAATAAAAGTTGCAGCTCTTTTTGCTGCTCCTGGGTGCCGACAATAAAATATTGGTTAGGAGCTGAGATTTGTGTTCTTGATGAGGGACATCCTAAAAAAAAGACGACCAGTAACGGAAGAAATATTAATGCTGCAGTTGCAGTGTATATGCGCTGTTTCATTGTATAAGAGCGATACTAACACAGGCGTTGAGGGTTTGCAAGAAGGGCTGGTTTTGGTACACTCATTTTTCAGTTAAAGGGGGAAATTGTGGAAAATAAAATAGTGAAAACGGAACAGGGGCTGAAGGTTCCTGAAAAACCGATAATTCCTTACATCGAGGGAGACGGGATCGGTGTGGATATTTGGCCGGCATCTCAAAAAGTGTTTGATGCGGCGGTTGAAAAAGCGTATGGAGGGAATCGCAGTGTTCAATGGAAGGAAGTGTATGCCGGAGAGAAGGGGTATAACAAAACCGGTGAATGGCTTCCCCAGGAAACTCTTGCAGGTATTCGAGAGTACATGGTTGCTATTAAGGGCCCTCTCACCACGCCAGTCGGCGGAGGCTTTAGAAGTTTGAATGTTGCTCTGCGTCAGAAACTTGATCTGTTTGTATGCTTACGCCCTGTTAAACATTACCCCGGGATTCCTTCTCCGGTAAAACATCCTGAAAAGGTTGATATGGTAGTATTCCGGGAAAATACTGAAGATGTATACGCAGGGTTAGAGCTAAAGTCTGGAGATGAAAAAACTACCGCTCTTATAGAATTCTTAAAAAATGAGTACGGCTGGAATATACGTTCCGACTCGGGGATAGGTATAAAACCTATAAGTAAAACCGGTACCGACCGATTGGTCCGTGCTGCCCTAGAATATGCCCTTGAGCAGGGAAGAAAGAGTGTGACCCTGGTCCATAAAGGTAACATCATGAAATATACCGAAGGGGCGTTCCGTGAATGGGGATACGAAATTGCAAAACGGGAGTTTGGCGATAAAGTAGTAAGCTGGGACGAATGCGGAGGTGATGTACCGGAGGGGAAGCTTTTAATTAAAGATGCTATTGCGGATGCATTTTTACAGCAAATTCTCACCAGGGCTGATGAGTTCGATGTAATCGCCACCATGAATCTGAACGGTGATTATATGTCTGATGCTCTTGCGGCCCAAGTCGGTGGAATAGGAATTGCTCCGGGGGCTAATATCAACTATGAAACGGGGCATGCAATTTTTGAAGCTACCCATGGCACCGCTCCTAAGTATGCGGGGCAGAACAAGGTTAATCCAAGCTCCCTTATTTTATCCGGACGGCTTATGTTTGAATATATCGGGTGGAATGAGGTTGCCGATTTAATTGAAAAGGGAATAACAGGATCCATCAAGGATAAACAGGTTACTTATGATTTTGCGCGTATGATGGACGGAGCTACAAAAGTATCGAGCAGCGAATTTGCCGATGCGATTGTGGCCCACATGGATTAGATATAGGAAATAAAAAAAAAGAATGAGGCGGGCTGAGTTCCACAGTAAAGTTGGAATTGTGTGGGTATGTGCGGTATGTATGCTGTTCTTCTTCAGCTGTGCAGGGGATGATACACCTCAAGATGTCGACCCTGATTTACAGCGTGATATACAGCAAAGGGCCAAGGCACTGGAGCGCGTACGTTCCAATCTTACCCTGGGAACTCCCCGCTCCCTCGATATTGCCCTAAACACACTTTACGTGAATGAGCTCCAGAATACTGAAACCGGAGGGGAACTGACTTTTGTGGCCAACCGTTTTTACCATTTTGTGTATCCCTATCTCGAATACGGTACTACCCAGGTCCAGCCGCCCTCCGGGAGCATTTATCCACAGCTCTTTGAATCAGTAGAACAGGGAAAGGTCCCGGATATTTCTCAAGAACAAACAACGTTTCTCTCATCCCTTGCCTCAGCACTCACAGTGATCACCACAAATGACCCCGTCCAAAGGGAACAGGCGGGCGAGATTACCTCTTACGTAATGCAAATAAATCCAGACTCGATGTTGGGGGTTTATTTGCATGGCTTTTATCTGGAGTTTAATGAGAAGTACCAGGATGCCCGTGATTTGTATCTTAAAGTCCTTGAGAGGGATGATTCCTGTTATCCGGCAAGATTAGGTTTAGTTAGAATTTATTATTACCAGGGAAATCCCGAAAATGCTTTTAGCCATGTAGAGCAGTTACTCCTTGAATTTCCTGAGAAAAGGTATGTAATCCAGTGGGCAATAAATGTGTATCTTCAAGCCGGCACGCTTGATACAGTCGACAGGTTGATTTCGGGTGCAATTATTCAATTTCCCGATGAAACGATCTTTTTAAGGAAGCGGGTAGAGCTGCTGGAGCTTCAGGGTAAATATGAGCAGGCCGCGAGAATTGCTGCTGTAGTTGAGAGAAAAGTAGGAGAGACTCCTGAGACTATGCTCGTGAAAATTCAATCACTTATTCGTGATGATCGCCGTGAAGAGGCTTTGGCCCTTGCGGAAAGGGGAATGGAAAAATATCCGGAGTTCCAGCGTTTTTCCAGTATTTATGGAGATCTTCTTATTCAGATAGGCCGAAGGGAAGAAGCCTTGGAGTATTTTAAGCAACAGATTAAAAATGAGCCGGAAAACTTAACGGTAATCTCATCTTTGTTGGATACCGCCATAGAGCTCGGTCGCTGGTCGGAAGCTTTGGAATATCTCAACAAAATGCTTGAAGAGCGTCAAACAGTCTCTCTGTTGAAGAAAGCGGTAACTGTGTATGAAGCCCTTGATCAAATGGAAAATGCGGTAGCTTATGCCGGGAAATTGGCCAGTGAATATCCTGACAACCCTTCTGCGGTAAAAACATATATTGAGCTTCTCCTTGAGACCGGGAACGAGGGACAAGCGGTAAATTATATTGACCGCAGAATAAACGAAGATCCCTCTGCCGAAGTAAAAAGTTTACTACTCTATTTCAGGGCCCGATTGGCCCAGGACCAGGAGGAAAAACTAAACTACCTGCAGTCTGCGTTATTGGAGAATATGCAAAATACCGGTGCCTTAATTGAAATAGCGGAATTATATGAATCTCTTGAGGAGTATAACAAGGCTATTAGGTATTTACGCCAAGCGATTGCTCTGAATCCGGATAATCAGAATCTGAAACGTAAGAAGCGTGAACTTGAAAATAAAGTGGAATAGGGAGGTTTCATGCTGCGTTGTGTAACACTCACTGCTGAGAAGGACAGTGATAAACTTGTCAAAATCAGGGAAAATCTTCAATGGATAGATGCGGTAGAAATTAGGCTTGATCTTTGCAGTCGCCCTAACAGCCGGTTTATTGCTTCGGTACTTGAGATAGCCCCATCAACAGTGATACTCACATATAGACGAACAGAAGATGGAGGGGTGAAAAAGGTTTCGGAGGAACAACGCCTCGATTTGATAGAAACACTGTTGCAGCCAGGAATTAGTTATATTGATCTGGAATATGGTCTTGTGGCGCCACGCATTGAAAAAAAGGCCCGAAAACTGGGGATAAAGATAATTCGATCGCTCCATGATTTTGATGGTGTACCTTCGAAGATGTCGAATTTAATCGAAAAAATTGCAGCTGAAGGGGAAATCCCAAAAATAGCCTGTTTTCCTCGATCCTCCCGGGAAGTACAGGAGATGCTTAATGCAGTTGAGCGCACTGCCCATATACAAGAAAAAATTGTACTTGGAATGGGGGCGTTCGGGTTTTTTACCCGGGTAGCCCCTATATTGTGCGGGTCGATGCTGACTTTCTGTTCAGACGGAGAACGGGAAGGGGCCCCTGGTCAGATCAGTGCCCGGCAGTTAGAGGAAGTGTACCGTATCTCAGCCCAAGATGCGGATACGGTATACTACGGAATTATCGGCAACCCCGTCCTCCATAGTGAAAGCCCGCGAATTCATAATAAATGGTTCGCCGAGGAGGGGATGAATGCGGTGTATATACCCTTCCAGGTTGATGATGTAGATCTTTTTATGAAAACTGCTTCACAACTGGGGGTGAGGGGGTTTTCAGTTACGGTGCCCCATAAACAGCAGATTATTGATTGTCTTGATCAGGTAGAACCGGCGGTACGAAGTATCGGCTCATGCAACACGGTTATTAGAACCGATGCGGGGTGGTATGGAGGCAATACCGATTATGAGGGTTTCTTAAATCCTTTGAGAAAGGGAGACCTTCTTAAGCCCGGAGCACAGGCGCTTGTAGTGGGTGCCGGCGGTGTGGCACGCACCGTGGTCTATGCTCTAGGATGGGCGGGGCTTGAGGTGACCCTAGTGAATCGTACCGATGAAAAAGCGAAGGACCTGGCCGGAGAAACGGGGGCACACTTTCATCCTGTTCAGGAAGACCTGGAACAGGGGTGCTTTTATTTGGTTGTGCAAACGAGTAGTGCCGGTATGGCCCCCCATACCGATGTCGACCCTTTACCAGGATACAGTTTCTGTGGTTCGGAACTCGTGTATGAGCTTATATATGCACCTGAAAAGACCCTGTTTTCCGAGCGGGCTGCGGCAGCAGGCTGTCGTGTGATTGGCGGGCGTGAGATGCTTCATGCACAAGCGGTCTTGCAGTTCGAATTGTTTAGCTCTGTGTATAATCTTGAGGCTGAATAAAGAGAGAGCCCTTCCACTTTTTAATATACCCGATTTTCTGGACTCCTACTTTGAACTCCTCGTTACCCGGTAGTTTTTTTCCGGTTAAAATAAGATCGTTGCCGGACTTTTGAAGCTCCTTCGGTCTTATAAGATGTCTCTGCGGTTTTCCTGTTGATGTTCGTTCAACCAGTTCCAGCAGGTCCCATTCTGATTGCAGGGCTTGCTGAATAATTCTTACCTTTCCGCTGTAATTGATACCTCGGGCCTCATTCAAAATGGGGCTGCTCTTACTTTGCCGCAGCTGCGAGGGAAACAGGAAAAGTTTTTTTTCTATTTGGGCTGCCAGTTCCTTCTTATGGTTGGAATCTTTAGTGTGCATCTGTTCCAACTGACCTCTTAATTCTTGTAACAGCTCTTCTGTGGCCTCTTCGGAAATAGGGGTGCCCTGGGAATCGGTAAATTTATCAGCAATGGAATGGGTAGGTGAACTCTTGTCGGTAATATCAGGAAGCGGCGGCTCTGTGTGGGCGATATCGTGGCTCCGCCTCCCTCGTCCTCGTCCCTCTACCGCCGGTAAAGGAGCTATACCGATATCATGTAACAGGGATTGCCATTTTTTCCGGTACGCCGCATCCATTACATATATGCCATTTCCGAAATCCCGTAACACATAGGTCTGAAAATCGGGGTGGCTCCGCACCATATGGTCCCAGTGGGAAGCTAAAGAGAGAGTGATGCCTTCAATCATGACAACTGAGGAGTAGTGACTCTCCCAGGAGTCAAGTGAAAACAGAATGTTCTGCGGTAAGGGGGTAGCGGATAATTCGGATAGTCGGTCCCGGATAGTCTCGAATTCGAATCGGCGACGGCCTTGAAGATATGATTGGCGGGTAAGTTCGAATTGAGGATACGCAGCAAATGATTTAAGCTCCAGCACTCCTGCAATAAAAAGACCGGTTTCAAAAAAAAGCGGTGGTTTTACAGTTACTGTAAAATCGGGGTGCACCAAAAGGGGCTGTTCTTCTTCATTTTCCGGCAAAAGTTCTTCAATAGCGGGATTACAAAACAAACCCTCAGGGGTGAAGCCTAGAGCACCTATTTGCATTAAATGCTCAACAATTCGCGAAGGATTTAATAGGTCCGTACCCCCTGCATCTTCAGAGGCCGGTTCCGCGGCAATAACCATACGTTCGATGCTCTTTCGTTCAAAAAGATATCCCCTTGGAATAGTGTGCAGAAGCCTCTTAATTGTGGCGGCGGTATGAGCTGTTTCCTCAATGTTCATACTCGTAGTGTTTATATTTTCAGCGTATTCATAAGAACTATCGCAGGCGGCCGCCCATAAATAGTAGAGACGCTCCGCCCGGGATTTCTTACCGAATTCTGTTCCCCTTTTGTAGACCAGACGCAAGGATGTACCATTACGGGTCAAAATTCCCAGCCTCTGAAGGGCGTTTATCATGAGGTACAAATATTCTATTGCCTTATCCTGAGAAAATGAAGTAAAAGTAGTGAGGAATCCCTCATTCACACGTTTTTTCAAAGTTCCGTCGGATTTTAAAGGTTCGGGATAGTTAACGAGGTAGGCGATAATGCACCATGCGTTTTCCTCTGTAGCCCAGACCGGTTGGCCGCTATTTTTATGCAGGGGAGTGGCAGGGGGAAAAAGAAGGTCTGGAGAAAAAATGCTGGTATTGATTTGGCTTCGAATAAATGGATTTACAAATAACTGCGGTTTACCGGGACATGAAAAGATAAGCAACCTTTCCTGCAGGTTCATCAGATGATTATGAAAATTAAAGTAATCATAACTGTCTTTAAGCAGACGATAGATCTGCTGAGGACTTGGGCAATCCAATAGCTCAATTGCCGTGAGAATCAGGGCATCCTGTTGATCAATAAGAGAAGTTGCCCTCTGAATAGTCTCTTCTTTAGAAAAAAGGTGAATGACCCGGTCTACCAGACGAGGTTTGTGAAAGGGCGTTTTAAGTTCTCCCAGATAAATTCGCATAATCGAGAAAAAGAGTTCATCCGGCAGCTCCAGAAGGCAGCGTTTCCACTCATCAATATGTTCGGGGGTTGGAGATTCCACTATTCTTCACTCCAAAATTCTATGTGATACTTGTAACCTTGTTCGGTTAAAAATTTCTGACGGTTCATTGCAAACTGTTCTTCCACCGTATGCTGAGTAACGATAGTGTAAAAGTAAGAGTTGTTCTCTTTTGGTCGCAAAATTCGTCCCAGCCGCTGTGCCTCTTCTTGACGACTTCCGAAGGTCCCGGAAATTTGAATAGCCACGGATGCATCGGGCAGATCAATCGCAAAATTCGCAACCTTTGAAACAACAATGACGGGTTCCTCTCCCCTGCGAAAGGCGGAATAGATCTCCTCACGCTTTTTGTTCGGAGTTTTGCCGGTAATTAGCGGGGCCTCCAGCGCCTTAGCTACTTTGGTCAGTTGTTTTATGTACTGACCGATGACTAAAATATGATCTTCGTGGTGATTCTGAACGAGCTGTAAGGTAATGGTGTCTTTTACCGAATTTTCCGCCGCAATTCGGTATTTTCCACGTTTGTCGGAGGTAGCGTAGGGAATAGAGTCGGCCTTCGGGAGGGGGACTCTGATTTCGTGACAAATAGCCTCAGCAATCCAACCCTTTGATTCAAGTTCCTTCCACGGCACATCATATTTTTTAGGGCCAACTAGAGAAAACACCTCGTCCTCACGCCCATCTTCACGAATTAGGGTGGCGGTGAGGCCTAAACGGCGAATTGCCTGAAGTTCGGCGGTAACCCTGAAAATTGGGGCGGGGAGTAAATGAACCTCATCATACACAATAAAACCCCAGGGATGATTTCTAAATATATTAAAGTGGGGAAACTCGCCTTCTTTATCAGGCCTCCACGTAAGAATCTGATAAGTACCTATGGTAACTGGGCGGATTTCCTTTTTATCACCCGTATATTCGCCTATTTGGTCTCGGGGAATGTCGGTTTTATCAATAATTTCATTGATCCATTGGTGAACGGCCGCTGTATTGGGGGTAAGTATCAGAGTGTAGGTCGCCGCCAATTCCATTGCCTTTAAGCCTACTATGGTTTTCCCGGAACCGCAGGGAAGGACAATAGTGCCGAAACCGCTTCCGGGATTACCGTTTCCATAAAACGCCCGGGCTGCTTCTTTCTGGTATCCGCGGACTGTAAACTCATATCCGTCACGGGTGCGGGGAAGTAGATTAAAGTTGAGTTTTGCCCCCTCTTTGAGCGGAGCTTCATCTTTTACAGGATAGGAAAGCTTAATAAGTTCACTTTTGATTGTGCCGCGATTCACAAGATCGATAAGAAAACCTTTTTCAGTCGGGGTAAAATACTTCTTTAACCTACTGTATTCCTGAAGTTCCGCATGAATCAGAGGGTCGGTGATGATTAACTCGAGGGTGTGTGAGTCTGAACCAGGTTTTAGAATAAGCTTACCGAAACGGCTGATGGTATCACTTATAAAATAATCAACATTTTCCGGAACACTGAATCGGGACCATGCGCGTATTCGCTCAGTAATGTCGTGAGCAGTGTACCCCGCCGATGCTGCATTCCAGAGTGAGAGGGGGGTAATGCGGTAGGTGTGCATATGTTCTGGTGATTTTTCAAGTTCTGCAAACAAGCCAAGGTCCGACCTTGCTTCCTCGGCTTGGGGGTTGTGTACATCCAGGAGGATTGAATTATCACCTTGTACGATCAAAGGACCGACAGTGGGATCAGAATTTGTCATAGCGTTCTAGGATACGTGAAAGTACCGAATTCTTCAAGGTATAGAAAATCATCCTAAGAATCTTCTCAATATCGAATAAACAATATAGAATAGGTGGAAGGTAATGACGGTAACGACAGTTGGGAGTTTACTGATGGAGAACGTATTAATCGTCGGCTCTGTAGCCGACAATCCGGTGGTTGAAGATGTTGCACATCACATGCGACAACATGAAGACTATTCCGACTTAATTTCATTAAAAAGTTTTCTGAATACCGAGTTTTGTCCCCGTTTCATCATTGATGAGGAAAATTGGGACAATATCGGGTATAAGTTAAAAGGTAAAACTGTTTTGCTGGTGAGCACAAATCAGGGTTGGAATACCCGTGATGAGCTGGCTATGCGGAACTTTCTTATTGCCAGGGCAGCAAAGGACAACGGTGCTGACCGGGTATTACTATTCGAACCTAATTTGTTCTATAGCGCTCAGGACCGTGGTCCCCGGCTAGATCAGGGGGATATGAGACGTAACCGGACAATTGAAGATCAAAAGAAGTTCGACGGTCAGCCGTATTCGGCACGTCTCTACGCTGATCTCTTGCTTGAATCCGGAGTTGATGAGGTAATAACGGTCCACAACCACTCTCAATCGGTAGCCGACATATTTCATGACCGCTTTAGCGGCTGTTTCCACGATCTGCAGCCGGCTGACCTCTTTGCGAGCTATATGCAGGACTCCGATGTAGTAAGTGAAGATTCACTCGTGCTCTGTGCCCCCGATAAGGGAGCGCTGAAGTTTGTGCATAAGGTGCGAGAGGAGTTGCAGAGCGATTCGATTCCGCTTGTGTTTATGGACAAGGTACGTTCGGATGAAAGAAAGGTAAGTATTCGGATTTCTCCTGACTCTGAGATTCCGGTGGAAGAAATAAAAGGGAAGGATGTTGCGGTTATTGACGACATGGTACGTACCGGAAATACCATTATGGAGGCCTGTAACCTGCTGAAACAAGCGGGAGCGAATAGGGTGGTCTTTTTCGTCACTCATTTTTATTCCAGCCGAGAATGTCGAGTTAATCTTAATGCCCAAACCCTGGATGAAATTGTTACAACAAGCACTATTCCCGATATTCTTAACAGAGATGTTCAAGGGCGACTTCGTCACAAAATGGTAGTGCTCCAGCTCTCAAGGTGGGTATGCAATTACATACTAAAAATAATGGACAAAGAGAATGAACAATTGAGTCCTCCGTTATATACTGAAGATATGTCTTCAAAAAATCCCCGATGGCGCGGCCGGATGGGCCCGCTCTATTCATCAATCAACTTTTAGAAAAAGGAGCGCCGTATGTCCAAACAAGTACCTGATACCTTTCGGATCGGTATTGTGTGCGGAAAATTGGGTGATGTTGACGGAGTTTCACTTGAAGTAGAAAAATGGATACAAGTTTTAACTTTTCTCGGGCATAATATTTTTACCTTTGCAGGACGATACAAGGCAACCTTGCCCGTGGTGCCCAAGGAACAGCAGATAAGTATTCCCCAGATAATGTTCGGCAGTCCCGAGCAGCAGGAATATGAGCACCAGGTGTTTCCGTATCTACAGGATAATCCTCCCCATCTTAGCGACGAAAAAAGAGAGCGAATTATTGAACAACTTGAACAGCAGGGTACGGAGATTGCAAATTTGCTGTTCGACTATATTCAGCGTTTGTCCCTCGATGTAATTATTGCGGAAAATACCAATGCAATGCCCATGACTCTAATTGGCGGTATGGCCGTTTACAAACTCTCTACGTGGAGGCGGGTAGCTACTATTTTTCATCATCACGATTTCTGGTGGGAACGAAGTAGATTTAGTCGAAACTACATTGAACAGTTGCTGGGAAAAATTATGCCCCCCGTCGATCCAGGTTTGGAACATGTGGTTATTTCTTCTTATGCCGAGCATATTTTACGTTCGATAAAAAGGGTCCAGCCCAAGGTAATTCCCAATTGTGAGGACTTTGAACATGCGGTTACGGCGGATGAGTATAACTCCCGGTTCCGGGAGGAGCTTGGCTTTTCCGAAGAGGATGTGCTTATTATACAACCCACCCGTATTGTACGGCGAAAAAGAATTGAAGATTCCTTGTCCCTAGTCGGCCGTTTCTTAAAAGGGTATCCGCAATTCAAGGAGAGAGTTCAGTTTGTAATTTCCTTGTATCAGGGGGATGAGCCGGATGTGCACTATATAGATGAAATCAGGGAGCTTGCACAACAGAACGGTATTAACCTCCATCTGATTTCCGACCGGGTTGCCGCCGAGAGGGGGAGTGATAAAGAGGGGAGAATTATGTTTACAAATCGGGATGTACTTGTAAATGCCGACCTTGTAACCTATTTACCTATTTGGGAGGGCTTCGGCAATGCTCTTCTTGAAGCTATTGCCGCAAAAATACCCATAGTCACTACCGCTTATCTTGTGTATAAAACCGATATTAAAGTGGTAGGCTTTGATAATATCGAGATTCGTGATGTATATGATAAGGACGGTCGCTTAGTAATTGAAGAATCAGTTCTGAAAAAGATGTACAAGGTGCTCACCGACAAAGAATACAGAAATACCATGGTGGAACGAAACTTCAAGCTTGGACAACGCGAATTTGGAATGAAACGCCTTAAAGAGATGTTGGCGGACGTGTTTGATGAGTACGGCGATGAGATTAGGGCGTGTCGCAAGCGAATTGAAAAGAGCAAGCGGAGATATCCGGTATAATGAAAATGCTAATTGAAGTAGAATTCCGGACGTCTGTCGTCGAGAAGGTGATTATATTCGGTAACCCTCTTGTTTAATGATTCTGTCGGATCTATTTCAACAGTTGAAATATCGTCAGCTGCGGCATCAGCCTGTGTAAGAATTTGTCCTCGAGGGTTAACCACCTGGCTGCACCCGGTAAAGGTGAGGGCTTTTTCTCCAACCTCTTCGGTACCCCACCGATTAGCTAAAATCCAGTACATCCTGTTTTCAAGGGAGCGTACTCTACTGGTAAGTTGCCCGTATTCCGGCAGTACAAGATCCGATGGATGGCATACAATTTGCACCCCCTGTAGGGCAAGGCTGCGGGCTGCCTCGGGAAACATATGATCAAAGCAGACTAATACTCCAATTTTTACCCCCTTAAGGTCGAAGGTAAAAAAACCTTCAGTTCCCGGGGTAAAATGAATTTTCTCTTCATTGAACAGGTGAATTTTCCGGTAGGTCCCAATTACACCTTCCGGCCCGATAATAACGGCACTGTTGTAAAGGGTATCATCCTTGGACAGTTCAGATAATCCACACACAACAGTAGTACCGGTTTTTAAAGAAACTTCAGAAAGGGCATCCGTTGTAGGGCCGGGAACCGATTCTGAGAGGCTCCGGGCCTGCTCGGTGGAAGAAAAGAAATAACCGCTGGTAGCCAACTCGGGGCACACCAACAGGTCCGCGTCGGTGTTTCGTACAGCATCTACTACTCTTCGGCGATTATACTCGAGATCTCCTATCTTAGGAGAAAATTGAAAGTATCCTATTTTCATTTGTGCCTCCTTTTCAGGCCCACATAGCGGAATTTCGTTTGAGCATATCTAAAATTACAATTTCGCACATTGCTTCGACCACTGGAACTATTCGCGGACAGATGCAGGGGTCGTGACGTCCCTCGGTACTGATTGTAATATGCTGACCATCTTCGTTAATTGAGTCTTGTGGTATGCTTATAGAAGCAGTCGGTTTTACCGCGGCACGGAAAATAAAGGGCCCACCGTGAGTGATTCCTCCGAGGGTCCCCCCGGAATAATTACCGGCAAAGCCGTCGGGAGTAATGGGGTCGTTGTGAGTACTGCCGTACATATCTGCTGCTGAAAAACCACTTCCAAACTCTATACCACGAATTGCGCCGATTGAAAGCACCGCTTTACCGATTTCCGCTTCGAATTTGTCGAACACCGGCTCTCCAAGCCCCTTAGGAAGGCCTTCAACCCTGCATTCTACTATCCCGCCGGCGCTGTCTCCCTTCTCTTTCAGCGCCTCAATGCGTTTTACCATTTCTTCGGCGGCCCGGGGGTCGCATGCTCGCATCGGGTTTTTTTCTATTTGATCCAGGTCCCGTACCTTTGACTCTATACCGGCTGCTTTAAGCGTGTATGCGGTGGTGTGTATTCCCCGGGCCTCTAGTATTTTTTTTGCGATTGCCCCGGCGGCGACCCGTCCGGCGGTTTCTCTGCCCGAGGCCCGACCGCTGCCCCTATGGTCTCGAATGCCGTATTTAGCTTGATAGGTGAAATCCGCATGGCCGGGACGAAATGCATGCTTTATGTGATCGTAGGCACTGCTGTTCTGGTCCTGGTTGTAAAGTACCATAGCTAAAGGGGTGCCTGTTGTTTTCCCTTCAAACACTCCGGAAAGAATGTGCACAGTATCACTTTCCCGGCGGGATGTAGTGATGTTGGATTGTCCCGGTTTTCGACGATCAAGTTCCTTCTGGATATCCTGTTCGCTGATCTCGACAAGAGGCGGTACGCCGTCTACTACAACTCCGATACCGGGGCCGTGGGATTCTCCAAAAGTAGTTATTTTAAAGTGAGTACCGAAGGAATTACCCGACATAGTTTCTTTCCTTTAAGTAAGAATAAAGCAGCTCGAAATTATCTTCAACCGCTTGGTTCGGCACCTCAAGTATAAGGTCCGCATGTTCCACGTACAAGGGATGTCGCCGCAAAAAGATTTCATGAAACAATTCCTCCGCCGGCTGGGTGCCCTTCAAGAAAGGCGGGAGTCCGTTTTTTCGTATTCGCTCAAATAGCACTTCCTCGGCAACATGCAGATAAATGAGGCTTCCGGAGGACTTTATTACCGGCAAAGCCCCCTCGTTTTCGATTGTTCCGCCGCCAAGAGAAAAAACAGAGTCCACCGCAGTATTCTTTGCAGTACCCCCTGCAGCGCCCAGTTCAGCCCTTTGTTCAGCACCTTGTACGTCGGAACCAGAAGGAAGGTCGGAGTTTATCGAAACAGATACATCCGAGGACCCGAGGGAAAAACAGGCTTTTTTAGCAGCTAATGCCTCGTACTCTTGGAACTTTTCCCGACCCGCGGTACGATAGAGTTCACGGACGGAGGTGTATCCGTCGCGGCGGGCTTCGTCCAAAAGCAGATCGTCAAGATCGTAAAACCTCCGTCCTGTACGGGTTGCCAGCATTTTACCAAGGGTGGTCTTACCGCAGTGCTTGAGGCCTGTAAGAAAAATATGTCGCCGTGTACCATGTGCAGTCTTCATTCTTGTGTAGTGACAGTAGTGGGAAGCGGCCCTTCTGTCAAGCAATGACAAGCAATGCCCCACTATGACAGGCAACGGGGTGGGGGATTCCCTAAGGACGTACATTCGACACCTATTGTTATTGTAATAGAGCTTTCTGCCGGAGGTAGTTATGAAAGATAATTCTTATAGACTTGAGAAGGATTCTATGGGATCAGTACAAGTCCCGGAGTGGGCGTGCTGGGGTGCTCATACACAGCGGGCAATTGAGAACTTCAGTGTTTCCCCCTATACGGTCCCATTGCAATTAAGAGAAGCCTTGGCCCTGATAAAACTTGCTGCGGCTGAGGCACATAGACTAAAGGGGAGTTTAAGCACTGAAACCGCAAGGGCTATACAATCTGCAGCAGAGGAAGTGTTGCAGGGGAAGTTGGAGGACCATTTTCCTGTGGATGTATTTCAGACAGGCTCCGGTACCAGTTGGAACATGAATATGAACGAGGTTATTGCCCGCCGTGCCGTGGATAGACTCGGTGGAACAGAAAGGGTACATCCCAATGATCACGTAAATAGGGGGCAATCATCTAACGACGTAATTCCCGCCGCCACTAATATAGCGGCACGACGATCGGCTATTGGCTTGAGTGAAAACCTTCAGTCCCTTTGCAGGGCCTTTAATAAAAAAGCTGAGGAATTTCAGCGACACTTAAAACTGGGAAGAACTCACCTTCAGGACGCTGTACCCATGCGGGTAAGTCAGGAGTTTTCAGCGTGGGCAGAACAGATAAAGCGAAGCGAAGTTCGGCTTAGGGAGCAATTCTACGCGCTGGAAGAGCTTCCGATCGGCGGTACCGCCGTCGGTACGGGGCTAAACAGTAGCGTCGAATGGGCCAAATGTGCTGTAGAGCTCATTGCAGACCGTACTTCAATCCCTTTTAGACCCTCGTCTAATCCCTTTGTGCAGATTTCAGCAAGGGATGAGCAATTGTCTCTCATGGGGGCGCTGAACGGAATAGCGACAGTGTTGATGAAGATTGCCCAGGACTTCAGGCTTTTGTCAAGCGGGCCGAGGGCGGGATTGGCCGAGCTGCAGTTACCGGAACAGCAGCCGGGCAGTTCAATCATGCCCGGCAAGGTGAATCCTGTCATTCCTGAAATGGTAGTGCAGGCAGCTGCCTTTGTAATGGGAAAGCAGACGTCGGTCACAATCGCCGCTCATAACGGGCCGTTGCAACTAAATATAATGCAGCCGCTTATTGCCCATGAGGTGTTAACGAGTATTGATTTACTGAAGCATGTGGTAAAGAGATTCGAAGAGAAATGTGTAAAAGACGTTACCCTTCCCGGGGAGCGAACATCTGAAGCGATAGAAAAGAGTTTGGCCTTGGTCACCCCCCTGGCGGTACGTATCGGATACGATGCCGCCGCTAAGCTGGCCTATAAAGCGTATAATGAGGGAAAAAGCGTTCGGCAGGTGGTGCTGGATGAAGGAGTCCTAAGCCTAGAGGAGGCGGAGGAGGTACTTAATCCCGAAAAAATGTGCTGACCTTGAGCAGCCCTACTGCATTACTTTAGAGTAGTTCCTCAAGCGGGGTAGGACGGCCGAGTTCATATCCCTGGCCGAAATCTACACCGATTTTCTTGAGTTGGGTGATTATCTCTTCGTTTGCGACAAACTCGGCAATTGTTTTTATGCCGATAAAATGTCCGAGACTGTTGATAGCTTCGACCATTGCATGGCTAATACTGTCTTCATGCATGTTTTTTACAAAAATTCCATCTATTTTCAAAAAATCTACCGGTAACTGTCGCAGATAATTAAAAGAGGAAAAGCCGCTGCCGAAGTCGTCCAAAGCAAAACTACAGCCGGTCTTTTTCATTTCTCGAATAAAGTGTGTGGCGGTATCCATGTTTGTAATAGCCGCAGTTTCGGTAATCTCAAAACAGAAGGATTCTGGGGGAATAGAATATTCCTGAAACTCATAGCGGATAAAATCCAGGGATGTTTCATCAGCCAGAAAAGCGGCCGAGAGGTTGATAGTGAAGGTGTAGGGGTTTTTATCCTGACCGTATTTATCCGACAGAAGTTTGAAGTTACGAAAAGCGGTTTGAATAACCCAGCGGTCAATAGCCGGCATAAGATTGTAGCGCTCCGCTGAGGGTATAAAATAGGCCGGACTGATAATTTTATTTTCGGTATCAACCATTCTAATAAGAATTTCGCTCTTATGAAGTGTTTCGCCGTTACCGTCTAGTGAGATTATCGGTTGGTGATAAAGAACAAAACGGTCCTCTTCGAGGGCTTTCGTTAAACGGGAAATCCACTGCATTTCTCCGCGACGCTGGGCAAAGCGATTTTCCTCGTTGCTGTATACCTTTATCTTATTGCCGCCTTCGTCCTTGGCTATATAACACGCATCGTCCGCTGCAGCGAAGACGGTGTGAATGGTATCGCTTGTGTTATCGATAGGTACAATTCCAATGCTGGTATTGATATTGAATACATGTTTATCCCAAATAAGGCGGTCCGCCATTAAACGGGATTGAAGGCGTTTGGCTATTTCCATGGCCTGGTCCGTGTTCGCGTATTCAAGCAAAATACCAAACTCATCTGCCCCTAGGCGGGCTGAAAAGTCGCTGCTGCGCACAACTGAACGAATAATTCGGGTGGTTTTTAAAAGAAGTTCATCTCCGGCGGTGTGCCCGCAAATGTCGTTTACTACTCGAAACTGATCGATATCCAGATAAATAAGTGCATGTTCCGAGTCTCCCTGTTTCGCGCTTTCTAGAATTAACTCAAGGCGGGCGGAAAATTCTTCACGATTTGCCAAACCTGTTAATGTGTCATGGCTGGCTTGGTAGGAAATGGTGTCGCTGAGCCGCTGCATCTCGGTTGTATCCCGGAAGGCGAGTACTTGCCCGTCGGTATTGTTATTTCGATCTTTTATTATTGCAAGGGACCCTTCGACATTGATGCCGGCACCCACTTTGTTGGCCAGTACGCAATCCTTGAATATGAAGGGGTAGTTATCATCCTGTGCAGATTTTATTTCCGGAAAGGCAACCGGACGTTTATCATTCCCGTAGCTAAGGGGAAACACTTCCTCAAGAGAATGATTTTCCGCTTCACTTTCGTTCCATCCGGTAATGGTCTCCGCTACGGTATTCATGAATTGAATAAGCCCGTCGTGTCCGGTGGCGATAATCCCGTCCTCCACACTGTGCAATACCGCCGATAGCCAGCGTTCCTGCTGTTTGAGTTGTTTGTTTACCTGGAACTTATACAGGGCAATATCGATAGTGGTGTACAGCTCTCGTTCCTTGAAAGGTTTGAGAATATATCCATAAGGTTCCGCTTCTTTTGCACGGTCAAGGGTATTTTCATTGGAGTAGGCGGTGAGAAAGATAACGGGGATATTAAGTTTTTCTTTGACTGTTTTTGCAGCATCAATACCGTCAATAGGTCCACCCAGCATGATATCCATAAGAATAATATCCGGGCGTAAAGACTCTGCTGCTGTAAGGGCTTCTTCACCGTTTGAGACTATCTCTGGAGATGGAAAGCCGAATCTTTCTAATCGTTTTTTTAGATCCAGAGCAATAATGCGTTCGTCTTCAACAATTAGGACCTTTTCTTTTCGCATACTTATCTGATTACCTTCATTTTTATAAACGTAGTTCAAACTATAGTGTCTTTAAAAAGAAAAATCAAATAGCACAAAAGTATAATCAGTAAATATAAGCAGCAATTCGCAATGTGAAAAATTTTGTGTAAGATAGGCAGTTTATCTGAAATATAAGAGAATAACTTGTGAAGGGGCGCTGACTATGCGAAAATAGAACCGGGAGGACACAGTGAAAAAGTTTGAAAACCAATTGGCCCGGGATGAGTTGCGCCGGCGTTTATTCCCTCGAGAGGAGGATGAACGGGGACATTATTTCCGGGATACCACAGCGATAATTCACTCTTATCCGTTTCGGCGCTTGAAACATAAAACCCAGGTCTTTTTTTCACCGAAAAATGATCATATCTGTACCCGAATTGAACATGTTATGCACGTAGCTTCAGTAGCGGCGGCAATTTGTCGTGGACTTGATCTTGATACCGACCTTGCCTGGGCAATAGGCTTGGGGCACGACCTCGGACATACCCCCTTTGGACATGTCGGAGAGGAAGTTATGAACAATTTGAAAAGTGATAGCGGCGGGTTTATCCATGAACTCTATTCGCTGCGTGTTGTTGATCATCTTTCCAACCATGGGAGAGGAATGAACCTTACCTACGCAGTAAGGGACGGAATAGTGAACCATTGTGGAGAGAAATTCGAACAGTTTATTCGGCCGGATTTTGAGAAGAAGGACCTTAAGGCCATCACCGCACGGGATAGTTATCCTTCGACCTGGGAGGGAGCTGTCGTAAGGTCGGCGGATAAAATTGCCTATCTTGGCCGTGACGTTGAGGATGCGGTGCAGCTTAAAATTATTGAAAAGAAGGATATACCGGATGAGGTAGTACATGTACTCGGCACCACGAACAGTGAAATAATAAGTTCCCTGGTAAGTGATGTAATAGCTTCTTCAAAGGAAGAGGGGGCGATCGGGTTCAGCGATAAAATATATCACGCAATGAAGGTCCTTAAAGAGTTTAATTATCACAATATTTATCTAAATCCCCTTTTGTCAAACTATCACCGGTATTTTGAACGAATTTTGCGTACTCTGTATAATTATCTTCAGGAGATTTTCCAGTTATACGGCTTTGATGTGAAGGGCTATCAGAAAGAACAAAATCTCATAGCTGTTCGTTATGCCGATTACGTGGTAAAAATGCGCGGCTTTTACGAGCAGGAGAACCAGAGTTTTGTTGACATGCCCTTCGACTATCTGGCCGGGATGACCGATGACTATGCAATGGAGTGTTCTTCAGAGATAATGATTCCAAAAAAAATGGAACATCAGTTTGACCGATTTCTGCTGGGCAGTTAAAATTTGTACGGACCTAAGTGCACAGGTCTTTTTGCATCGACCCCATTTTATATGTTCGCGCTCACCGACAGGGGAAGTTTCTCAAGGACCGATACTCCGACATCTTCAGCAAGCTCCCGTCCTTCCAGTATAGAGGCCCCGACATCCCGGGGGCGGTGGGCATCGCTGTTGCAGATTGCCTGAATAGGGTAGGTGGCTGCAAGTTCCCAGAACTGGGGGAGCGGGTATTTGTTCCTTGGGCCACTTGAGGTAATTTTGGGGGCTTTTCTGAAACCGAAGCCGTTTATTTCCAGTGGAATTTGTAGTTCCGCGGCGGCATCAAGAATATCACGACTACAGGCACGGGTGTTTTTATCCCAGCTCTCATACCCCGAGCCGAAAGCGTCGGGATGGGCAATGAAGGCGAATATGCCGCTTTCCATTGTCTGTATCAGCAAATCGGCATAGGCTTTAAGATGCGAAGCAGTCCTGATCTCGCTTAGTTCATTCCATTCACCGTGAAAGGGAAACCAGTGTTCGGCCCCAATCAGATAATCAAAATTACGAGTCCCCAAAAGTTCCTCTGTATAATAATTGCGGTAAGCCGGGTCCCACTCACATTCAAGTCCCTTTAAGATAGTGAGTTCTTCAAATGTATCACGGGCTGTCTGAATTTGCCGTTCATATATATTTAGTTCTGCATAGGTCATTCTTACACCGGGCCATTTTGAGTCGGGGAGAGGGGCATGGTCCGACATTCCAAGAATAGAGATTCCTTGTCGCTGGGCCTCTTTCGCGTAGTCTATTACATCTCCCTCGGCATGGTGACAGAGGGATGTGTGGGTGTGGTAATTATTCATTCCAAAAAAATACTAAAAAAGCGTGCTTAAGACAAGGCGGCAGAGAATAGAAAGAGGAACAGAAAGACAAATGAGCCTTGACAGCTACGGTTAAGCTGCTATGATCTCAGTTATGGACACTACATTACATTGGAATGAAGAACATCCCCTCAAAGAGCTTGCGGCGGCGCTTGCGCTCTGTGATGACGAGGATATGATAGAGGATTTTTTATCCGGTCTGTTCACTGCTGCAGAAGTACGTGAGATGGGTAAACGATGGGCTTTGGTACGTCTACTGGATGACGGTATGAGTCAGAGGAACATTGCTAAAAATCTTGGATTGAGTTTATGCAAGATTACCCGCGGATCAAAGGAACTGAAAAAAAGCGAGTCTCCCTTTCGCAGTATGATAGAACTCCACAAATCAAGTTGTGAAGAGGATGCTAATCGGAGCTGAACCACTTAATGATTTCATCCGCCACCCGTTCTTTATCAGTATCGTTTACAACAATATGGGAACTTTCTTCTAATTCAACTCGTTTTGTCCTTGGTGAGGAAATTTTACTCTCAATTATATCGGCCGCTTTTACTGGGACCGCATCGTCTGTATGGGAGACAATGGTGAGGGTTGATGAGGTGACTTTTGGCAATTCCCGTAGGGCCGCCTTCTGAAGAAGAAAGAGATTGTAAATTTGATGCCCATAACGATAACTCCAGTATTGTTCGGAAATAAATTGCCTTTCCGGATTATCGGACTCTTCCTCATGTCCAACATACTTTCGGGGCAGAAAAAACCGAAGGATCGGTGAAAAATAGATGAGCCTATTTTTAAGTACTATTGCCGGAGCTCCGAGGGCTATGCGTTCAATCGGAAAGTGTGAGGCAAGAAGGAGGGTTAGGACTCCGCCCATTGAGAGTCCGGCCACATATACCGTTTCATATTGGCTTTTTAGTTCTATATAGGCATCAACCGCTCGGCGCAGCCAATCATGACGGTTGGTTTGCATAAAATCCTGCCCATTAGTTCCATGACCGGGGAGACGTGGTACGGATACGGAAAAACCGGCCTCGTTAAGCCGTGTGGCGAGGTATTTCATTTCATCGGCTATCCCGGTAAAGCCGTGAATCAGTAATACCGCATTTTTGCTGCTCCCTTTGTAGAAAAGGGGCATTCCTAGGGAAGTTACCCGGGTTTCTGCAGTTATTTTTTTTAGTTTCATATCAAATTTATATCATTATTAGTGGAGAATCTCAATTGTTAAACCGAGGATATGCAAATTTTTCTATTTTCGACGCATGACTACTTGTACCCTTTTAATTGGTGTGGAAAAATACCGAAAAGGAGGATCCAATGCGTAGTGATGAAGTAACAAAAGGTCCGAACCGTGCTCCCCACCGTTCGCTGATGTATGCAATGGGGTATTTGCCCGAGGATTTAGAGAAACCTCTTATCGGTATAGTAAATGCACATAATGAAATCATTCCCGGTCATTTCCATTTAAATGAAATTGTACAGGCAGTGAAGATGGGAGTTGCAGCTGCGGGTGGAACGCCGATGGAATTTCCCTCGATAGGAATTTGTGACGGGATTGCAATGAACCACAGTGGTATGCGCTATCCCTTGGCGACTCGAGAGCTGATTGCAGATTCTATCGAATCGGTGGCTACTGGACAGAAGTTTGACGGCCTAGTTTTAGTGGGAAACTGCGATAAAATTGTACCCGGTATGCTGATGGGTGCCGCCAGGCTTAATCTTCCGGCTGTGTATATAAGCGGCGGTCCGATGCTCAGTGGTACTTACCAGGGCGATACTATTGATCTAATAAGCGGGTCCTTTGAATCGGTTGGTAAATTTGTCGCAGGACAAATGGATGAGGAGGAACTTGAAGAGATAGCTATGCGGGCTTGTCCGAGTTGTGGTAGTTGTGCGGGGCTTTTTACGGCAAATACCCTCAACAGTTTAGCCGAATCCCTCGGAATTGCTCTTCCGGGCAATGGTACTATTCCCGCTCCCTTCGGACGGAGAAAACAATTGGCCCGCCGGGCTGGACATCAGATTATGGAAATGATTCGTCGTGAGATAAAAGCCCGTGATATTATGAGTGAAACCGCATTTAGAAATGCTATTGCCCTCGATATGGCGATCGGAGGGTCAACAAACACGGCTCTTCATCTGCTTGCAATTGCCCGTGAAGCCCATGTTGATATTAGTCTAAAAACATTTGATGAAATCAGTCGCACTATTCCAAATCTGACAAAAATAAGTCCGGCGGGGGTTCACAGTATGCAGGACCTGGATGATGCCGGCGGACTTTCAGCGGTAATGAAAGAATTGATGAGTCACAACCTGATGGACGGCAGTCCGATAACCGTGACTGGAAAGACTCTCAAAGAGAATATCGAAAAATCCGCTATTTTGAATCCGAAGGTAATTCGAAAGGTTGATGACCCCTATATGAAGGAGGGAGGAATTGCGGTGCTGTACGGAAACCTCGCCCCCGAGGGTGCGGTGGTGAAACAGTCGGCAGTTGAGTCTGAAATGATGCAGCATGAAGGCCCGGCCCGGGTGTACGATTCCGAGGAAGATGCCTACTCAGCTATTACGGGGGGACAAATAAACGCCGGGGATGTGGTGGTGATTCGCTACGAGGGTCCAAAGGGAGGGCCTGGAATGAGGGAAATGCTCAGTCCTACCTCAGCTATTGCCGGTATGGGTCTGTCAAAATCGGTTGCGCTGATAACCGACGGCCGGTTTTCCGGTGGAACAAGGGGCCCTTGTATTGGTCATGTATCCCCCGAAGCCCTTGCAGGCGGAGTTATTGGACTCGTAAAAGAGGGTGATAGTATAAATGTAGATATCACAAACAGGAACCTTGAACTAAGAGTGAGTGAAGAGGAATTGGCAAAACGCAGGGAGTCCTGGAAGCCAAATCCGGGGGAGGTTGAACCACGCAGCTATCTGGCACGATACCGGAAACTGGTTACTTCCGCCCATACCGGGGCCGTATTCGAGTAGATTTTAGAAGAACAAGAAACTTATTCGATTTGTGAATTAAAACGATAATCGCCGGCCGCTTTTATGATAAAAGCGGCCGGCGATTTTTTTTCGTCTGAAGACATATTTACTGTTCCTCCTTGAGAGGTGCGGGACAATGTAGCGGGACAA
>Ga0102938_10000043_pt1 | contig 65011 bp, 45 predicted proteins | sample SalPonR2_B_D2_MG_FD_84516 | JGI IMG/M metagenome (GOLD analysis project Ga0102938, IMG submission 84516) | Salt pond soil microbial communities from South San Francisco under conditions of wetland restoration - Salt Pond MetaG R2_B_D2_MG | ecosystem: Environmental > Aquatic > Marine >...
ACGGTTCGATCTATCAGATTGGCGGCCCAAACACGAAAGAAGAGATGGCGGAGCTGCGCGCCTTCCTGGACGATCCGCCGCCCGACTTTCCATCGGAAGGGCAACTGGGCTTGATCACCAGCGCCTTTCATATGCCTCGTGCCATGCGGTTGGCGGCCGGCGAGCAACTGGAGTTGGAACCGCTGCCGTGTTGCTACCGGATTTCCTACTCACCGCTGCGACCGAGCAGCTTCATCCCCTCGGCAGGGGCCGGGTCAACGTTTGGGCAAGCCTTCAAGGAATACCTGGCAAGACTGGTCGGCCGATAGCAGGAAGGAGTTGCGAGGAGGTGGAGACTTGCGAAGCCCCTTCCCGGCCCTGAGAAGCCGACCTCCGCCGCTCCGCGGGGAGAGATGAGCTCGCGGCCCGCTGCCCACCGCCGTTTGCTGCGGCTTCGGCGAGCTTGTCCGTTGACATGCCTAGCGCAGTGGTCCACAATGCAAGGAGTTGAGACTGATTCTCATTAAACGGACAGGAATGCTGATGTTGCCCACCACGCTGACTCCCGCCGCCCGGATGAATGTTCCCCAAGCGGATGCTTTGATCGAACGTGCTGGCGTTCCCGCATTGGAAGGCCAACCGCTGACGGCAGCGGATCTCGCTGGACTGCAAATTGTTGGCTTCGATTTGCCGGAGGCTCAGGAGCACCGGTTGCGAACGATGGGTTTGTTCGAAGGCCAGTGTGTCCAACTGCTGAAAAAAAGTAATCCTGTGATTATTAAAGTCGCGGGAGCGCGGATGGCTTTGGCGCGCGAGATCGCCGAGTGCGTCTATGTGTCGGCTGATAAGTAGTCGCCCACCTAACGATTTTTGTGGCGGCGCACTCCTTCCTTCCCCCTAAGCCATGATGCGCCCGTGGCGGCTATCGGCTGACCATGAACCTGCCCATTGTTGATCTCTCCGATGTGACGCCGCCCGCTTCAGGTCCGGCGACCGACGACATCAAGACGGTTGCCCTGCTTGGGAATCCGAACGTTGGTAAGACGTCGCTGTTTAATCGTTTGACGAACTTGCTGGCCAAGACGTCAAATTTCTCCGGCACCACGATCGAGCGTCGCGTCGGCATGATGCGCATGGACGTGGCCACGGCTTCGCAGCGCACCGAGCAATCGCTGCGCGTGGTCGACCTGCCGGGCATCTATTCGCTCGACGGCCGGACGATGGAGGAAACGGTCACGTACGAATACCTGCATGGCGAACGTGCCGAGCGCAAAGTTCCCTTGCCCGACGCGCTGTTGGTAGTGGTCGACGCGACGAATTTACAGCGCAGTTTGTTTGTCACGCGTCAAGCGTTGGAGCTGAACAAGCCGACGGTGGTGGCGATCAACTTGATCGATCTGGCCAACCGGCAAGGGATCCAGATCGACTGCGACGGTTTATCTCGCAAGCTCGGCTGCCCCGTCGTGCCCATCTCGGCGCGCAGCGGCCACGGCATGGACCAGTTGGCCAAGGAACTGCATCATGCGACCAGTGCGACGGCGCAAGGAGTGGCAGCACCGGAGTGCAACAGTTGCCTCACCTGCCCCTACGCGCAAGGCCATCAGTGGGCCGCTTCGGTGGCTGCCGAGACCACGACGCGCAAGTACGTCGCGTCGTCGGAATGGACCGACGCGGCCGATCGCTGGATGACCCACGCGTGGTTTGGACCGGTCGCTTTCTTTGGCGTGATGCTAACGCTGTTCGCGTTGGTGTTTTGGCTGGCGCAGTTCCCCATGGAGATGCTCGACGCCCTGTTTGGCTCGGTCGCCGAACTGGTCGGTTGGCTGGTCCCTGAAGGCGACGTCCAAAGCCTGCTGAGCGACGGCTTGATCGCCGGCGTGGGGGGCGTGTTGGTCTTTTTGCCGCAGATTATGATCCTGTTTTTTGTCCTGACGTTGCTGGAGGATTCCGGTTATCTATCGCGAGCCGTCGTGGTGGTCGATCGGTGGATGCGGCGTGTCGGTTTGCCGGGGCAAGCCTTCGTGCCGTTGCTGACCGCACATGCCTGTGCCATTCCCGCGATCATGTCAACGCGCACGATCGAGAATCGTCGCGATCGGTTGGTGTCGATTCTGGTCATCCCGCTGATGACCTGCTCGGCGCGGTTGCCGGTTTACACAATGATCGCCGCGATGCTGTTTCCAACGCAGGCGCTCTACGCGGCGTTACTGTTTGCAGGCGCCTACTTCTTGGGGATGTTCGCCGCCTTCGCGATGGCGCTGTTGTTCAAGCTGTCGATCTTGCCGGGCAGTCCCGCGCCTTTGATTTTAGATTTGCCTCCCTACCGCATGCCCTCGATCAAGAACGCGCTGCGGCACGCCTGGGATCGTGGCCTGGCGTTTGTACGAGATGTCGGCACGACGATCCTGGTGATCTCGTTGGCGATCTGGGGTTTATCGACTTATCCCAAAATGTCCGACGACCGCTTTGAGGCTCGTTTGGCAGCGGTACAAGCCGATGCACCGGAGAGTGTCGACGCCGAGGTTCTCGACACGGAAGGTTTGCGGATGCAGTGGGAACAGGAGCACTCGGCGCTCGGCCGCGTCGGTAAGGCCTGTCAGCCGGTGTTCGCTCCACTGGGGTTCGACTGGAAGACGTCCGTGGGCGTGATGGCCTCCTTCGCGGCCCGTGAAGTGGTCGTTTCGACCTTGTCGATTTTGTACGGCATGGGGGACGATCCGGACGACGAGGAGATCGCGTCGCTGCATTCGCGTCTTCGATCAGCGAAGCGGCCCGACGGGACGGCGGTCTTCGACACCGCCACCTGCGTCAGCCTGCTGGTCTTCTTTGTGCTCGCCATGCAATGCCTGCCGACGCAAGCGGTGACCAAGAAAGAGACCGGTTCGTGGGGCTGGGCGGCGTTCCAGTTTGGCTACATGAGCGTCTTGGCGTACGCCGGAGCGTTTGTGGCACGTCACCTGGTGCTGTTCTTTACTTAAAGAGTTGCGAGTTGCGAGGGGCTCTGTCGAAGGAGCCTGCTGCCGCGATTGGGGACTGCGTCACGTCTCACGCCAAAGTCGCCTGCGGTTGCGTTATAATCGGGCCTGATTTCTGGCTCGGCTGCTTTGCTTCCTCCCCCTTGAGACTCGAAATGATCATGCTGATTCGCTCCTGTGGGCTGGCGCTGTTGGGATCCTTGGGTGTCTGGATGGCGACGCTGCCGGCGCAAGACCTCACCGCCCCCAGGACATGGCAAGCCGCCACCGGTAACTACTCCGTCGAAGCCGAATTTGTGGAACTGGCCGATGGCAGCGTGCAACTGAAACGGGCCGATGGAAAGGCGATCACGGTCCCCTTGGGAAAATTGAGTAAAGCCGATCAGTTGTGGATCCGCAAGAACTTGGCCGCCCTCCGCGCCGCCGCGGGTGGCAGTACCTTGGCGTCGGCCAGCTCGAGCGGTGGCGATTGGTATCGCTGGCGCGGGCCGGCGGGTACCGGGATCAGTGGTGAGCAAGGTTTGCGGCAGGCTTGGTCAGGGGACGGGCCACCTCTACTGTGGTCGGCAGGGGACTTGGGAGGCGGGCATGCTTCGCTGACGATTCACAACGACAAAATCTACACGCTGGGCAACAAGCAATCGGTCAAGCTGCTCTGCTTGAATTTGTCCGACGGAGCCATTGTGTGGGAGACCGAAGTCGGCGGCGGCGGCGATCCGAATTGCACTCCCACGGTCGACCCGGCGTCGGGACTGGTGTTTGGCATGACCAAGGATGGGACGCTGCTATGTGCCAACGCGGAGACGGGCGAAGCGGTTTGGCGGAAGAGTTTTGCGAATGACTTTGGCGGCCGAATGATGAGCAGTTGGGGTTACAGCGAGTCGCCGTTGGTCGATGGCGAGCATTTGATCTGCACCCCTGGAGGCGACGCCGCAGTGATGGTGGCGCTCGACAAAACGACCGGCCGCGTCGTCTGGCAAACACCGATGCCCGGCAACAGTGCGGGCTATGCGTCGCCGGTGATCAGCAATGCCGGCGGCATCAAGCAATATGTCACGCTGACCGGCAAGGGGCTGATCGGCGTCGCCGCAGATAACGGTCGCTTGCTGTGGCACTATGCGCGGATCGCCAACACGACGGCCAATTGCCCAACGCCGCTGGTCAGCGGTGACTTGGTGTTTGGCTCGTCGGGCTATGACGACGGCGGCACCGCCCTGCTGCGCCTGCAAGCCAACGGCCGCAACGGCATCCGAGCCACCGAGGTGTATTACAAACGCAACAATGAAATCCAAAACCATCACGGCGGCATGGTGTTGATCGGCGACCATGTTTACTTGGGGCATGGCCACAATAACGGCTTGCCGATGTGCGTCGAATTAAAAACCGGCCGCATCGTGTGGGGACCAACTCGCGGTGCCGGAACAGGCTCGGCAGCTTTGGTCGCCGCCGACGGGATGCTCTACTTTCGCTACCAAAACGGCGTCATGGCCTTGGTCGAGGCGACGCCTCGTGGCTATCAGTTGAATGGTCAGTTTCGCATCAAGACGCGGCACGCCGAGAGCTGGTCGCATCCGGTCATTCAAGACCAAAAGCTGTACCTCCGCGACCAGCACGAATTGCACGTCTACGACATTGCGGCCGAGTAAGCTCCTCGCGGCAGGCCGGTTGCCAGAACGGTGGCGGCTGATAGAACGTGCGTCCTTTGTTGATGTAAGATGTCGCTTGCTGAGAACCGCTCATGTCGGATGCCTGTTTTTTGATGGTCTGTTGCCAACGCGGCGCCGAGCCCACGCTGAAGGACCAGCTAGCCGAGTCGGGCTGGCGACTCGCTTTTTCACGACCTGGCTTTGTTACCTTCAAGCACGACGGGCCGGTCGACGAACTGCCTAGCAACCCGTTCGCCCGCACCGTTTCGCGATCGATCGGAAAAGCCCGCCACAGCGACATCGGCGACCTACTGACGGCGCTCGACACCACCCTGGCCGGCCTGCCTGCGAACCAGCCCCGGACGTTCGAGCAACTGCATGTGTGGGCTCGCGACCGCGCGGTCGTGGGGGAATTCAGTTTCGAACCGCACGCCGTCAATGCGCTGACGGTCGATCTGGCCGAACGCATTTTCCAGCACTTGAAACCGCAGGGAAACCTGACCGCTCACGCCCCCAACTTAACCGCGGCACGCGGCGATCAGGTGCTGGACGTGGTGATCGTCGATCCCGGCGAATGGTGGTTTGGGTGGCACACCGCGACCTCGCTACCGACGCGTTGGCCCGGCGCGATCCAACCGATGGACGCCGACAAGCCGGTCGTTTCGCGAGCTTATTTCAAAGTCGCCGAGGCGCTCGCATGGAGCGGTCTGCCGGTGCGACCGGGAGACCGTGTGGTCGAGATCGGCAGCGCTCCCGGAGGGGCTTGCCAGCGATTGCTCGAACTGGGCTTTCACGTCACCGGCATCGATCCCGCGGAAATGGATGAAGAAGTCGTCCAGCATCGCAACATGACCTACATCCGGGCTCATGCCGAAGACCTCAAGCGGAGCGAATACCGCGACGCCAAATGGTTGGTCGTCGACGCCAACATCAAGCCCGCCAAGACGCTATGGTCGGTCGAAAAAATCGTTTGCCATCGCGAGTCGCGGATTCAGGGCATGCTGCTGACGCTGAAGCTGGGGACGTACGATCGCGCCGCCGAGATGGACGGCTGGATCGAAAAAGTCCAAGCGTGGGGCTTCAACCAGGTTCATGTCCGGCAGCTTGCCACCGGTCGCTGCGAAGTCTGCCTGGCCGCCAGCAAAGCGTAGTGCGGCGGGAGGCCCTGCGGATAGGACACGCGGGAGTGCATCAGCGGTTAGCCCGCCGAGGGAACGTAGTTCTTCGCGTGGGCTTCGCGACTGGCGAGGTCCAGATCGTGCTGGACCATGATCCGCGCCAATTCACGCAGATCGGTCTTCGCCACCCAACCGAGTTTCTCTTTGGCTTTGCTGGGATCGCCGAGCAACAATTCGACCTCGGCCGGCCGGAAGTACCGCGGATCGATCTCCACGTAATCTTCCCAGTTCAAATCCAACTGTCCGAAGACGAGATCCAAGAAGGTCCGCACCGTCTGGGTTTCCCCCGTCGCGATCACAAAGTCTTCCGGTTGGTCTTGTTGCAAGATCAACCACATCGCCTCGACGTAATCCTTGGCGTAGCCCCAGTCGCGTTTGGCGTCCAAGTTGCCGAGGTACAGTTTCTTTTGCAGCCCCATTTTGATCTTGGCCGCCGCGCGGGTGATCTTTCGCGTGACAAACGTTTCGCCGCGCCGCTCCGATTCGTGATTGAAGAGGATTCCGTTGCACGCGAACATGTCATAGCTGTCGCGGTAGTTGACCGTTTGATGAAACGCGAACACCTTGGCGCAGGCGTAAGGCGACTGCGGATTGAACGGCGTCGTTTCACGCTGAGGCGTCTCCATCACATCGCCGTACATCTCGCTGCTTGACGCTTGGTAAACGCGAACCGGTTTGCGATTGTTCAGCAGCCGTGCCGCTTCCAGCACATTCAGTGCCCCCGCGCCGACGGTCTGCAGGGTGTAAACCGGTTGGTCAAACGACACCCGCACGTGGCTCTGTGCGCCAAGGTTGTAGATCTCGTCCGGTTCCACATCGAGCACCAAGTTCGTCAGCGCTTGCCCGTCCGTCAGGTCGCCATAGTGCAGATGCAACGGCGAGCCCTCGTGCGGGTCACGATAGATATGGTCGATCCGTTCGGTCGAAAAGGTGCTGCTGCGGCGGACCAAGCCGTGCACCGTATAGCCTTTTTCGAGCAACAGTTCCGCCAGGTAACTTCCGTCCTGGCCGGTGATCCCGGTGATCAATGCCGACTTACTCATCGCGTTGCTCGTCCTGTAGGTGGAAAACCATCAATGGTTCAGGGGTGGGTGATTGCAGGGAGAATTTGAAAAGACACTTTACGCTTTCCTGCTAAGGGAAGCCAAGACCGACTGGGCGCCATCGAAACGACACTTTTTTTGCAAGGGGTGTAGTCAAAACGATGTCGCTTAGGAGCGGGGCGTGTTTTCGGTTTTTCGTTTGTAAGTGCTTTGTGGGTAGTGGTTTAGGAGGTGGCTGTATGCGTTTGGTACGGGCCGTGCTTTGGGTATAGGTCGTTGGCTGCCGATCATCGCAGCCCGATTGAAACCCTTCCTCTACAGGATAAATCCAATGCGTTTTATTGCTCTTGTCATGCTGGGCAGTTTGTTGACCGTCGTTTCCGGCAGCACTGCATCGGCCGGCCATAACGCTTATGACCAGCTCCGTCTTGCGGCATCTAATTACCACGCCAAAGTGGAGTTCTTGCAGGACGAGATTCACCATCATCCGAACTGGGCACCGGCGCTGACGCATCGCTCGATCGACCGGTTAGCCTTGGCGGCCCATCGGTTGCACGAGGCGACGGCGGACCTGCGTTTCGGCGGGCGCGGCGAGCGTTATCGTTTGGAAGCTGTCTTGCGGGAAGTCGCGCGGCTGCATGACCAAGTCGACCATTTGATCGGTCGGCATTGTGAGCGTCCGCATCCGATGCTCTCGCAGTGGTGGGACGCGGCCAACCATTGCTACGGGCAAATCAATTTGGCCTACGAACGTGCTTTCGGCGTCGCTTGCTTCAGCCAGCCCGGCTTTGGTCAACCCGGCTTTGGTCAACCCGGCTTTGGCCAACCCGGCTTTGGCAGTTCCGTCCAGGTTCGTCGGCCGGTAGTTCAGGCACCGGTGATCCGCCCTCCGGTCGTGCATGGTCCCGTCGTCCGTCCGTCTGCGGTGCGTTCGCCGTTTGATCGTTCATCTTTTGATCGTTCATCTTTTGATCGTTCATCGGGAGGATTCGGGCCAGGCGTTCCGAATCGGCATCACCGCGGCGGCCCGCAGCGAATCGATTCGCCGCGCGATCTGCGCAGCCAACTGCTCGGCGCTTTGCTGCATCAGTTGAGTCGCTAACGCGAACTTTGACCCGTCGTGCCGACGCAGACCCTACGTCGGCACGGCGACACGCTGGAGATGTTCCAGCGGGACGTAATATTTACGATACCGCTTGCCATCGTTAAACAGCATGCCTTTGGGATCGACCACCAGCACGGTGGCGCGTCGCGTGATGCGATTTACCACGCCGTGCAATGCGTGGCCTTCGAAATCAAACCGTACATGCGAACCGACGCCGATCCGATACTTCTTTGCCGCCCGTTCGCGCTGCGTGATCAAGTCGTGTTGATGCTGGGTGTGGCCGAACGTGTGATTCGCGATTTGCTGAAATGGATTTTTTGCGCAAGAACTGTCGTCCCAGACTAGCATTTCCACTAGGTGCACCAGTTCATGCTCCATCACTCGCTGCATCGCTTGCAGGCGATCGGAGCAGACGATTCCGGTGACTTCGACCGGTCGGTCAATGTCACTAAACGTTTGGAACAGCAAGGAAGAGGAGAGGATGATTTCGAAGCGCCGTTGGTCGCCACGTTTGTAGCCCTGCGGATAATGCGTGACGGTCTTGCCGGCGTTCTTCGTCATTCTGGATGACCAGCCAAAGCTCAGGCCTTCCTGCTCGGCGAGTCGTAGCAACCGACCGTCGAAGAACGCCTCGTCATACATACGGGCCATTCGTTTGAGGTCGTCGCTCGAGGCACGCGAAAAATTAGGCCCTTCCATCGCTCGGCTCAGGCGGAGCGTGTCGTTATAGATTTGGCGCTGCCGTCGTTTGGTCACCTGACGATCGGGCAACCGCGACATTACGAAAGTGCCAAGCTCAGTCCGCAGCGATTCACTCATTCACAATCCTCCGCCATGCAATCCGTTTTGTTCGATTCTCCGACCGGTTTCAATTGCTTTGTTCCATTCCTGACCGGGCCCGTTATCATAGAGCAAAGCAAACCGTCGGGCATCCTTTTGCCGCCGCTGGCCGTTTTCGCGGGAAGTGCCACATCACCTCCTAAATGCAGCCATACGGTCGAAACCCGCGAACTTGTCAGCGATTCTCCAGGAATGCGTTAACAACCGTGGCCGTGACGTTTGCTCCCACCTTCATTTTGAATCTCTCCAAATTGCGGAAATCAACATGCATGACAAGGCATCTCCTGACAGCTCCGAGACAAACGTCGCTGGATCCACCTCTGGCCTCAGCGGCCGGCGTTCCTTCTTGAAATCAGCCGCTGCGATCGGCGGGGCCGCTGCGACCCTATCGGCGACCGCTCCCAAAGTTTTCGCGGCCGGCTCCGATGAAATTCGCGTCGGCTTGATCGGTTGTGGTGGACGCGGGAAGGGAGCGGCTCTGAATGCGATGGGAGCCGACCCCAAGGTACGCTTGGTGGCCCTCGGTGACTTGTTCCCCGATTCGACCGATAATTGCCGCAAACAGATGGAAGGTCAAAAGCCCGATCAAGTCGCGCTGTCGGACGATTCCTGTTTCTCGGGCTTTGACGCGTACAAAAAGGTCATCGAGCAAAGCGACGTCGTGCTGTTGGCTTCGCCGCCGCACTACCGGCCCGATCATGTGGAAGCGGCCGTCGCCGCTGGCAAACACATCTTCTGCGAAAAACCGATCGCTACCGATGCCGTTGGCGTGCGGCGCGTGATGGCCGCGTGTGAAGAAGCGGAAAAGAAGAGCTTGAATATTGTCAGCGGTTTGTGCTGGCGCTATGACCAGGGCGTGCGTGAAACGATGGAACGCATCTTCGATGGTCAAATCGGACGCGTGGTCAGTTCCCAAGCCAACTACTTGACTGGACCGGTTTGGATTCGTCCCAAACAACCGGGCGAAACCGAAATGCACTACCAGTGCCGCAACTGGTATTACTTCAACTGGTTGTCGGGCGACCACATCGCCGAGCAGTTCATCCACTCGCTCGACAAAGCCATGTGGTTGCGTCATGACGAGCCCCCGGTGAAGGCGTACGGCATGGGGGGGCGCATGATGCGCAGCGACATCACGCAAGGCGATATCTATGATTCGTTTGCAGTGGTTTATGAATGGGCCGACGGTACGCGAACGCATGCTTACACGCGTCAGATCCGCGGTTGCATGAACCAGACGGATGACTTTGTGTATGGCACGCAAGGCAAGGCGACGGTACTGAAGCATCAGATCGAAGGCGAGAAACCTTGGAATTTCTCCGGCAATAAAATCTCGATGTACCAGCAAGAGCACAACGAGCTGTTCGAAGCGATCCAAGGCAAACGTCCAACGATCAACAACGGCAAGTACATGTGCCAAAGCACGCTGTTGGCAATCCTCGGCCGCGAAGTCTGTTACTCGGGTAAAGAGATCACTTGGGATCAAGCGATGAACAGTCCTCAGGACCTGCGTCCACAGAGCTATGACTTCGATGCTCCGGCACCGGAAGTCAAGGTTCCCAAACCGGGCGTCTATACCTTCCCGATGGCTTAATCGATCCGCCGGGAATCAAACCTCCGGGAATCAGTCGCTGAATCGACTTGGCGGAAACGCCGCTCGCAGCCGGACGCACATCGCGCCCGGCTGTTTTTTTGCCTGCGTGTCGGCATCCTGCCCTGCCTCACGATCGGTTTTCGATTCCACCAGCCAACCATTCCAGACGCCCGTGGTGGTGCCAAACAATAGTATCTCCTCGGCGGCGGTGAGCTCTTCGGGTTGCAGGCGGCGATGGTGCCACGCAATGCCGTGGCGGTCGGCCGCTTGGTGAAGAAAAGCCTCGGTCACGCCGGGCAACACCTGTTCGGGCAGCGGCGAGTAGATCGCTCCGTCACGCACCAAACCCAGGTTGGCGATGCTCGTTTCGGTGATCGAACCATCGGCATCTCGCAACACGCCGAGTGCCTGCGGATGTCGATCGGTCGCCAGTTGATCGGCTAAGTAATAATGCAACCGGCAGCGGACTTTGATGCTTCGCGGCCAAGTTGCCGGCGCGGGCTGCTGTACGTCGGTGACGACGATCGGTTGGCCCGTTTGTTGTCGCGACTGGATCTGCGACCGATCGAGTGCGGTGCCGTAAACTGCCAACGTGGGCTGTCGTCCGGTCATCGCGTATGCTTCGCTTTTGCCTGGCCTTTTAACTGGCGTTCTGCTTGGCGTTTTAACTGGCACAGCGCAACCCGGTGTGACAAAGATCGTTAATCCGACTTCGCCCTGCTCCGCGATCCATGGTTGGTTACGTTCGCACCACTGTGCAATCACCGACTCGATGTGGCTGCGAGAGACATCGATGCGGAGCACTGTCAGCGAATGCAGCAGCCGTTCCAGGTGCGCGTCGAACTGGAACAGTTGTCCGCCGTAGGTCCGCAGGCGTTCGACCACCGTCGCGGCTTGTAAAAATCCCTGGTCGTCGATGCGGATATGCATCTCCGCGGTCGGCAGCCAGCGGCCGTTTAGGAAACCCAGCGACGCCTTTTCGTTTGCGTTCACAAATCCTCGTAGGTCAACATTTGGTGCATGTTCCAGCCCGCATTACAGGGGCCCGAATAATATTCGCGCTCGATGTGATGTCGTCCGACCGTCTGGCTGCAGTTGCGTGAACGGACCGGCAAAGGCGATCCATCGAATCGCGTGGCAAACCCTTGAGGCCCCTGGTACCCCAATGCCTCGTTACCCCGTTCCAGCAAGGGATACCGCTTCAGGATAATGTCTCGGCGATTGTACAGCACCGTCAGTTGAGCCAGATTTTTGGTCGCCAAACCGTGATATCCATTTTGGCACAGCCAATCGTCTCCGATCGCCGGCGCCAGCAAGCCAGCCACCATATTCGTGCCTTGCAGGTGCGCGCCCGGCAGTTGCCGACCAGCCAGTTTGCCGCCTGCCAATGCGTGCAACGAGCCCGTGATGATGCGCGAGCCAAAACTGAAGCCAATCATGCGTGGACGCTGCCCGCGGTTGGCTAATTCTCGCAGCAGCCACGCGACGTACAGGCCTTGCGAGTCCGTACGGTTGGCTTTGATCCGAACGTCGCGCAGCAAGATCCCCTGCTGTTCGCTCGGCCAACTCCAGATCAGCCAACGGATCTTCGGCGTTTGCTCGTTGGAGAACGCGGCGACATTGCGGTAGATCAACAAACCGCGATGAACGCTTTCTTCACGCTCTCTGCGATTACCGTGGATATAGATGACTGGGATGTCGGTCGGGTCACCCGCTAAAAAATCCTCGATCGAAGCGGGCGAGCGGCGGCCGCAGGAGTCGAGCCGCAAGACGTTGAAGTCCGGGCGCTCTAGATTCGCACGGCAGACATTGGTTGTCATGTGACGCGTGCTGAGAAACCACAGCGAATCGGGTTCCGTCGCTAGGGGGCGCGGCGTGGCGTCCTCCGCACCGACCCCATCCTCCGCACCAACGGTCAAGATCGGCCGCAATGTCGCGGGCGCGGGTGTCTCCGCCATGCTCCATGGCAGTTGCGAATGCCAAAGAAACAGCACCGCGGCAAACCGTGTGATCAGACGCCACCAAGTGGATTGGTTGACGCATTTGGCTGGGCAGGTTGGTAAAGATCGTATGGCCATAGTCATCAGTCAATAAACGGCGTGTTGTCGGATTACCACAATTGTTGCCCAAAAAACACGTGTTGCGTTTGCACAGCAAAAATCGCGTCCTAGATTTGTACGGCTCGATGTTAGAGTCGCACGAATAAACTTGCTTTGCACGACAAGGGGGATGTGATGAAAGTTCAAGTCTTGATGGTAGTGATGGCTGTGGTGTCTTTATCGACAACGGGTTGTGGCGCTTTACGGAATTGCCTGTTCGGACGTGGGGCAGCTTGTGGCTCCTGTATGGCGAGAGGCCCCGCCGCGATATTGCCCACGCCTGCAGCGACTCCTTACGCACAGCCTTGTGGACCCGCATGCGGTGTTCCAGCGCCGACGTATGCCGGGGAACTGGGATGCGGCAGTGAACCGACGTGTGGCAGCGACGGATTCAGCAGCTATTCGCCGGCGATGGGTGGCTACGTCGATGGTAGTTACATCAATGGCGGCATGATTGGGAACGGGATTCCTTATCCACAGGGCTATGTTCCCGGCATGCCTAGCGAAGGCGGCTCGTGGGCACCACGCGGGGAATACATCGTTCCCGGATCGTCCTACCCGATGGAAAGCTCGACGCCGATGAATTCCGTCAACGGCGGCTAAGTCGTGTGGCGGCCGGCGTGGTCCTGCGCTAGTTTGCAGTGCCTGTTTTTGCCAATCGCGCGCGGAGCCGATTACGATAGGAACGGGCGGGGCAGCACCACCGCTCATCGACAACAACGAAAAACCCTCGACGCCCCAGCGTCGATCCGGCGTGTTCGTGCGTCGGACCGAGTCCTCTGACAGTGCCTGGTCCATCATGCAAATTTTCCGCCAAGACGTTTTGTTCGTCTGTTTGCTCGTTATCTCCTTGCTAACACCGTCCTTGCTCACACCATCCTTGGTGGCCCAGGAAGCGGCCGACGCGGTGGCTGCAAACGAAGCTGGCCTGCTGACTTACGAGAGTCCGCGAACGCAGATCTGGAAGGTCGGCTTAAGCTTGGACACCGGCGGTGCGAATTGTGCCAATGTCGTCGCCACGTTTCCGATCTTCATGAATTGGCCGGAACAAAAAGTCACCTTGGTGGACCAACAGGTCAGCCCTGGCATTACGAAATGGGGGCCTCGCGATTTGCTTGGTGGAGCTCGACAGGTGCAAGTCCTGATGAGGCAAGCTCCGGCCGGATCGACGATCGATTTAATGCTGACGTTTGAAATCGAACGTTCGCGGATCTTGGGCCCCACGCCCGAGCAGACCGCCTTGTTGCAAATTCCCAGTCGTCCCGAGCGCGAAGTCCGGTTGGCGATGGGAAACAGTCCTTACATCAATACGTCCGACGCACGCATCAAAGCGGCCGCGCGAGAAATCGCAGCCATGGAGGCCGATAACGATTGGCAACGTGTGGAGTTGGCCTACGACTGGGTCCGCGAAAAAGTGACCTATACCGAAGGCGATCTCAAGTCGGCTTCCGAGGCGCTGCGAGACGGCACGGGCGACTGCGAAGAACTGACCAGCCTGTTCATTGCGATCTGCCGCAACCTGCGCGTGCCGGCGCGGATGGTTTGGATTCCCGGTCACTGCTATCCCGAGTTTTATCTCGAGGATTCCGAAGGCAACGGAACCTGGTTCCCCTGTCAGGCCGCCGGCACACGGCAGTTTGGCAAGATGGATGAGTACCGTCCCGTGCTGCAGAAAGGCGACCGCTTTAAGGTCCCCGAGCAGAGCGCCTCGCAGCGTTATGTCTCGGAGTTCTTCACCTGCAAGAAACTGCGCGGTTCCGGCGACCCCAATCCCACGTTTATCCGCGAACTGGTCGAGTAGAACGACGAGCTCGATCGGCAGGCGAGCTCGGTTTTATCAAGCCGATTTCTCTCGGCGACCAGCTTCGCGAGCTCGGTTTTCCCGGTCGGTATTTATTTTGGCTCTGTTGCTCGCTCTGCGGCACGCGCGGCCATGCGCTTTCGGGCCATGCGCTGGTCAGTCGCCCGAACGCGAGTCGAGTCGCTTTCCTTTACTCCTTTCCGGGCGTCACCTCCGCAGGCAGCGGTAAAGTTGCCATAATGCGATCCGATACGCTGCTTTTTATCTGTCTACCGCCAAGGGGAAATTCGAACAATGACGATCAATGTTGCCATGATTGGGCTCGGTTTCGGTGCCGAATTTATTCCGATTTACCAGAGCTATCCGGGCGTCAATGTGGCGGCGATCTGCCGCCGCAACGAAGCCGAAATGAACAAGACGGGTGACCAGTTTGGCATCGAAAAGCGATTCACCAGCTACGACGAAGTGCTGGCCGATCCCGACATTGATTTTGTTCACATCAACAGCCCGATTCCTGATCACGCCTGGATGTCGCTGAAGGCCCTCGACGCCGGCAAGCATGTGATGTGTACCGTTCCGATGGCAACGACGATCGACGAATGCCGTCAGATTGTGGAAAAAGTCAAAGCGACCGGGTTGAAGTACATGATGGCCGAAACGGTGGTTTACAGCCGCGAGTTTTTGTTCATCAAAGATATGTACGAACGCGGCGAACTTGGAAAAATCCAGCATCTGACCGCGTCGCATCCGCAAGATATGGACGGCTGGCCAAGCTACTGGAAGGCGATGATTCCGATGCACTATGCCACCCACGTCGTCAGTCCTTGCCTGGGATTGACCGGAGCTTTGGCCGAAACGGTCAGTTGTTTTGGTTCGGGCACGGTCCGCGACGAAATTGCCGAGAAATCGGGCAGCAAGTTCGCCGTCGAAACCTGTCATATCAAACTGAAAGACAGCGACCTGGTCGCTCACATTTGGCGTTTTCTCTACGATGTGGCTCGTCAGTATCGTGAAAGTTTTGACGTTTACGGAACCAAGAAAAGTTTCGAATGGACGCTGATCGAGAACGAGCCGCACGTCTTGCATACCGCTAAGAAACCGGAGCACGAGATCGCCGAGAAGGTGGAAGTTCCCGATTTCGCGCATCTGTTGCCGGCTGAAATTCAGCGTTTCACGCAACCCGCCGAGATCCACGACACCGAACATCTGTCCTTTGTCCAGGGTGGCGGGCACGGGGGTTCGCACCCACACTTGGTGCATGAGTTCATCAGCGCCCTGCGTGACGATCGTGACCCGTGGCCCAACGCGGTGACCAGTGCCAACTGGACCTGCACCGGACTGTGTGCTCACGAATCGGCCACCAAGGGGGGCGAGCTGGTTCGCCTGCCTGATTTTACCCAAGGCTAAGCCGCCGTCGTTGGCTGCCAATCCGCACCAGCGATCAAACTGCTTTTCAACCCCATCGGATGTTGCAATGCGTATCACATGGAAAGAGTTGACCTTAAATCCCGACTCCTTTGACTTTGACGCTTTGCTGGCCGATTGGAGGTGGCTGGTGCCGGAATCGCAAGTGCCGATCGTCGTGACGGCACTGGGTGACCTGTTTTTGCAAGACGACGATAACTCGGTCCATTGGCTGGACACCGGCGCGGGAACACTGACGCGCGTGGCAGATAATCTGCCCGCGTTTGAGAAAATGATTGTCCAGCCCCAGCACGCTGACAAATGGTTTCTGCCGCAGTTGATCGGTGACTTGATCCACGATGGTCAAGTCCTCGCCGCGGGGCAATGCTATAGCTGGGAAGTCCCGCCGGGGCTGAGCGGAGAGGTATCGGCTGACAATGTTCGGCCAAAAGACATCAAGGTGCATTTCTCATTGTTCGGGCAAATTTTTCAGCAAACGAAAGATCTGCCCGAAGGCACCCCGATCACCGACATCGAGATCGAAGATCCATAAACGACAGCAGTCCCACGATCATCAACCACTGAAACAAGAACAGGTGCATCGTGTACTCGATGCTCAGGTGCAAGCCGATGCCGACAACGATCGCCAACCAGCGCGTGCGGCGGTACCACAGCGCCAGCGGCAGGCAAGCTTCGATCGTGACCACCGACCATGTGGTTAACCGAATCAACGTTTCGGATTCCAGCAGCGCTGTGGGCAACGGCCCACGGCCGAAGATGTCGTCCAGTCGATAGACGTAAAACATCGCCGAGCCATCGCGCCATGGGCTGCCCAACAGTTTGCTCCACGCTGCGGAAAAGTAAATCAGCGTCATCTGAATCTGCGGCAAGCGAATCGCCCAGGCGCTGTCGTGATCGGCTGTCCTTCGGTCGATGCGACCGGCGCGTTCACGAAATCGTTTTAGCAGGTAACCGCTGAGCGACCACGCGTGGTCGAGCGGCATCCAGATCAGAAAGAAAGCGAACATGCGGAAGATCGCATCTTCGCCATCGCCCAGCATCGGATTGCGGCTCTGAAATGATGCCAGCCAGACAAATAGGCAGGCAGCTTGCAACCGCGAGAAAATGCCGAGCAGCAGGCAAACACTCTGCAGCAACATGATCGTCAAACCGGCATTCACGATTGCCGGCGTGGCCGGCAGCCAATGAAACAGCGCCCAGGGTGGGCCTGTGGAAAGCTGCTTCGCCGTTTCGGCTTGAAGTACTCCCGTGTCGGAGAACCACATCGGTCCATCGAGCAACCAGATCGTGGTGTAGACAATCAATAGCCCGGCGAACGCGACTCGCATGCGAACGCAGGCCCGCCGCTGAGTCGTCTCGAACAGAAACCGATCGAGCATCGCGGAGGCTTGACCTGCGAGCTCCTTCATGGCGTCGGCTCCGCCCTGGCGATCGTCTGGCGATGCAGCATCCAAGTCACTTCCTCGGCCGGCGGGATTTCCCCGTCGACCGGTGGCAGCAGCCGCAAGCCGCTGGCGTCCAGCGTCAACGGTTGGTTCTCCGGCACCTTGTTGCAGGTTCGTTGCAAGTAAGCGGCGAAATCGTTTGCCGCGGCGCGGTTTTCAGGCCGCGCCAGCCGCCGGTAGAAATTGATCGATTGAAAGTGCCGGAATTTCTGCCAGCCATCGACATCGCGCCATTCCGGCGATTTCCAGACCACCGTCGGCTGCGAATCGGACGGCACCGTCGCGGTCAACCAACCGTTGTCGACCACCGGCTCGGGGGCGAACATCATCCATGGTCCCGGCGTCAGCCCCAGACGCCCAACGAATTTGTAAAACGTGTGCTGCGGACCATCGTCAGGGAACGCCCCAAAGGGAATCGCACCCACTACCATCATCAGCAGCAGCGACAAAAACGCACCGCGAATCAAAACGCGAATCAACACAGGGGCCGCGGCGTGCGGGCCGTGCGACGGCGAGTCGATCGAAACGTCGATGGTGGAAGGCGGAGCAGGCATGCTGAAGTCTTGCCCCTGGGAATCTGGCGGCGATTCACGAACCCCCAAATCATCCGGCACGCGCCGCGCGACGGTCGATACAACCGGCATAACGGCTTCGAGTGCGTCATCACCGCGTGACCAGGATTGCGTTACAATTCGAGACTTCTCTCGAGGCAGCCATTCGGAACCGCAAGCCCTTGTTTCATTTGCACCATCTCAGCCGTGAAGTCCTGCTCGTCATGTGGGCGACTGGGATGGCGCTGTTACTGGCCAGTTTGGCAGTGGGATTGTGGCAGTTTGTTCGGCCCGATCGTCCGCTGCGGAAACTGCACTTACGTGTCAGTACGTGGTGGATGATCACCATCACCTTTGGCTTGTCCTTGGCGCTGTCGCCAACCGCCGCGATCGTCTTTTTGGGATTCGTCAGTTTTTTAGCACTGAAAGAATTCTTGTCGATGACACCGACGCGCCGCGCCGATCGTCGCGTCTTGTTTTGGGCCTATCTAGCGATTCCGATTCAGTTCTACTGGGTCGGAACGCAGTGGTACGGCATGTTCATCATTTTTATCCCCGTGATGCTGTTTGCGTGGTTGCCGACGCGGATGATTTTAGCGGGCGAAACGGTCGGCTACCTGCGTGCCGCCGGGACGTTGCACTGGGGGTTGATGGTCACCGTGTTCAGCCTCTCGCACGCGGCGTTTTTGCTGGTACTGCAACCTTCGCAGACGCCTCGCGTGGTCCCGGACTATCCTTCGCTGGACGGCACGTTGCATCCCGGCCCCGGGCTGTTGTTGTTGTTGGTCTTGATGACTCAGTTGAATGATCTATTTCAAGTGGGCTGGGGCAAGGCGTTTGGTCGCCGTCGCTTCGCGCCCCGCGTCAGCCGCGCCAAAACGATCAGTGGTTTCCTGGGTGGGCTTCTCACCACGATCCTGGTCACGGTGGCGATCGGGCCGATGTTAACGCTGCTCGACTGGCAGCGGAGTCTGATCGCCGGAGGGCTGGTGGGTGTCGCCGGATTTGCCGGCGATTTGAACATGGCCGCGCTTAAACGCGATTTGGGGATTCGCGATTTTGGCGCGACGTTACCGGGCCATGGCGGCGTGCTGGACCGTGTCGACAGCTTGACCTTTACCGCACCGTTGTTTTTTCACTTTATTTATTACTGTTACGGATGAACCAGCCCCTTCGCTATCTGTTTTTCTTTCTCATCGTCCGGCCGCTGATGTTGGTGGTGCTGGGTTTGAACGTGCGCCGTCGCGAATGGCTGCCCGCGCAGGGGCCGGCGATCGTGGTGTCGAATCACAACAGTCATCTGGATGTCTTTGCCATGATGGCTTTGTTTGGAATGCGGCGTCTGCACTTGCTGCGTCCGGTGGCAGCGGCCGACTATTTCATGACGCGTCCCTTGCGATGTTGGTTTGCGACGCGGATTGTCGGCATCATTCCCATTCACCGTGACAATACTCGCCGCACCGATGAACGAGGCAAGCCGATCCATCCATTGGCTCCGATCAGCGAGGCGCTCGCCGCGGGCAGGATTGTGATGCTGTTTCCCGAGGGGACGCGCGGCGAGCCGGAAAAAATCGAAGAATTCAAATCGGGAGTCGCTCATCTGGCAAAGCGGCATCCCGAGATTCCCATCGTGCCAGTCTTTATGCATGGATTGGGAAAAGCCCTCCCACGTGGCGAGGCGCTGTTGGTTCCCTTTTTCTGCGACGTGTTCGTCGGCTCGCCGCTCGATGGCTCGAACGGGAAAGCCGAATTCATGCACGCGCTGAACCAACGCATCGCAGCTTTAGCGGCCGAAGCCAAGCTGCCGGAATGGAAGTAACGGTTGCTCAGGCGAACAGGCTAGCGAGCGGCACTCATGTAGAAACTAAAGACCTGCCGTTCATCGGTGTCGGCATGGGCGACCGGAAAGGCAAAGTCAAAGGCGAGCGGGGCGGGGCCCATGGCTGGAATCGCGACTCGGAAACCAAAGCCGGGAGCGACACGAAAGTTCTCGCTGTTGATGTCAAAGTCCCTTTCGACGGTACCAAAGTCGACGAACGCGACCGCTCGGAAGGCGTCATCGGCCGTCAAAGGAGCCATGTATTCGACCGAGCTGACCCAACTGAATCGGCCGCCGACCTGTGCTGTATTGACCGTGGGGCTGGCGCCGCGAAATTCGAAACCACGCAGCGTCGCGTAACCCCCAGCGAAGAAGTTCTCAAAGACCGGCGTATCGTTGCCGCTCACACCGAGTTGGGTTCCGAGCGTCAACGTATGCTTGCCCGATCCGTCGGCACGCTGACGAACCAGGAAGTAACGGCGATAGTCGAGTTCCGCTTTGGGGAATTCAAAGTCCCCAAAGGCTTGCTCGAAAGTCCATTCCAGCAAGTGCCCACGACTGGGAGCAAACGGTGTGTCACGAGTATCGTTGCTTAAGCGAAATTGTCCGCTGTACAGTTCGTGTTCTCCCAGGAAGCTGTCGATTTCCGGGGTCCCGGGAACGCGTGGGTTCTTCAGTTCGACCGTTTGGCCCTGAACGGCCAGCGTGGTGGAGAGGCTTTGCGTGAGGCGATAGCCCAGTGCCAAGCGGCCACCGATGCGGCTCTCGTCCCAGTCCTGGAAACGACGGTCGAAGAGGAATCCTGACACGTTCATGCTGACATTGGTGTCGAACAGATTGGGTTCGCCGAACTGAATGCTGTAGCGTTGAAATAAGTTGCCGGGCACCGCTTCGATGCGCAGCGTTTGTCCATCGCCACGGAAAGCGGTGCCACTGAACAGGTCCTGGAAACTGGTCGGCCAGCGAGTGATGTCAAAGTTGCGTTCGTCGATCGTAATTTGGCCGGTGACTCCCGCATCGCTGTTGACCGCACCGCCGAGCATGATTCGTCCGGTCCGGCCAGGGGCACCGTTAATGTACAAGTCCGCCACGTTTTCTCGCGGTCCATAATTTGGCGCCATCATCGTGCCACCGTATGCCGGATCGGCGAAAACGGTACCGTCGACCGTCGGCATATCGGGCGGCAAGACCGTCACCGGAGCCCCCGGAACCGCGGGGTTGTAGCGTTGCGGCAGCGGGGCGCCGGGCTGGTAGGACGGAGGCGTCGGGGCTTGGCCGGCACTGTATCCGGGGCTCGCCACGGGCGGATTTAATTGAGTCGGTGGGGGCAGCTCGCCCGCGCCACTTTGCGCGACCCGCGCGTCGGGCTGGCCGCTGACAGGCAGCGGCGTCCGAGAGTGTCGACCGGCATCGGCACCGACCTGAAACGCCGGTGGCAATGACAGCCCGTCGCCACCTTGGCCACGGATGATCTCGCCAGTCGATTCATCCGCCGCGGCAACCGCTGGCGGGTGAGCCACGGAAGGACCGGAGGCAGTCGTTTGAGAGGCTTGCACCGGAGCCTGGCCGTAAAATCCATTGGGGCCCGGTGCGGTATGTTGCATCCGCGAGCAACCTGCCGCGACGAGCAGCAGCACGGTCGAACCTAGGAGGAGCGCCACGGGGCGCGTCGCCGCGGACGGGGATCGGTCGGCGCGAGCAGGTAAATGCGGATTCACGGACGGCTCATCGAAAGCGTATCGAGGTGTCATATCAGTATTCAAGGCCTTCCTCCCGCGGCACGACTTTGATGTCCGGCGGATCCGCCAGGGTCGGATTCGTTTCGAACAACTGCAAGCGATTTAGGACGTCGCGGCCTCCCTCCAGTTTGCGGCGATCGATGTATTGGCCTTCCACCAGATCCAACTGGTTCAGCAACATCGTTTCCCGCATCAGGTGGGGCTCGCCATCGACGTTGACGAAGATCTGGCCGACTTTCCACCGATCTCCTTCGTTGATCTTCAACACCAAGTCAACCCGATTCGGTTCATCACGCATCACCGGTTGCGGTTCGACTTCACAGTAAATGAAGCCAAGTGTCCCATAGGAATACATCAGCTCGTTGACATCCAGGTTCATCTTCATGCCGCTAAAAAAGTCTCCCGGCTGCATCGTCAAGCGTTCTTGGAGCTGCTCGACCGGGATGAATTCGTTGCCGACAATTTTGATGTCGTTGATGATGTAACGCTCGTTTTCGACAATCACAAACGTGACCGTCAGCCACTTGCCTGACTCGTCGTATTCGATTTGTCGGCTGACATGAGCGCGGAGGAAGCCGAGGTTGCGGTAGTAGCTGGTGAGGATTTCGACATCCTGGTCGATCTGTTTGAGGTTCGCCTGGTTGCCGATGTAGTGGCCGACTCGCATGAACGAGTCACGCGAACGGATAATTTTCTTTAGCCTCGCTTCGCCCTCGATTTCGTTACCCACCATGTGAATGCGGTGGATGCGTTCCAAGTGTCCCTCATTGATGCGGAAAACCACGGCTCGCGGATCGCTTTCGTGGCCGATTTGAGAGCGGATCACCGCATTGTTGAAACCCTTCTCGCGGTAAAAATCTTCCAGACGTCGCACCGCCGATTCGATCGTGTACTCGTTCAGCGGGTCTTTGGCTTGGATGCCGGCTCGGCCGCTTAATTCACGATCGTTCATGCCGCGGGTGCCGAAAAAGACGACCTGCGACACCGTGGGAAGCTCGACCACTTCGAAACTGACCAGTTTGCCTTCAGGGCGGTCTTCGATGCGGTACCGGACCTGTGAGAAGGCACCGAATTCGTTCAGCTTCCGCACGTCGCTCATGACCGTTTCCTCGTCAAACACCCGATCGGGTCGGGTTTCGAGCAGTTGCAGGATCCGTTCGGTGCCGATGAAACGGTTGCCTCGGATCTGCACACCCGCAACAATGGAATCGCCCGCTTCGCGATGAACACGAATGCCCCCCATTTCCTGAACATGGTCACGAAATCGAGCTTTTTCGATCGGCGGTGGGGCTCCGCCACCTCCACCTCCCATGCCTCCGCCACCCATTTGGGCGAGGGCTGGTGTGGCGACGGCTAGCAAAACCAATTGAACGACGCTGTGAAACGCCAGCCATTGCGGCATTCCGGACTCCTTTCCCAATGTCGACAGGCTGATAGAGCAGGCGGTAAGTAACCGCTGCGGGGCAAACGCCACAAGAGCATTCAGCAGGAAGTTTCTCGCCGGCGGCAAAGCATACCCCGATCGCCTTGGTGCCCACGGTTGGCGGGAACCGGCGGCCAACTAGGCGATTTGACTCGCGAACGCTAAATTTGCCCTTTCGGATTGCAAAAAGCTTTGCGATATTGCCGACACGGGAAGTTGTACCTCGATTTCCCCTAACTGAAATACAACGGTATTTTGCGGTGCTGCACCGCTGACGCTGTGTGCTTCGAAGGACTGTAACCATCGAAGAAATAGCGTGCCGCCATCCTTATATCCCTATCCTTATCGACCGGTAACCGAGAATAGCGACCACTGGGGTTCGCGGCTCGACTGGTTCATTGCTGTTCAGGTGTACGAATGACTCTGGAGAAACTGCGGAACATCGGTATTAGCGCCCATATCGATTCGGGCAAAACGACTTTGTCGGAGCGCATCCTGTTTTACACCGGACGCATCCACAAGATCGAAGAAGTCCGCGGTGATGGTGACGGCGCAACGATGGACCATATGGAGCTGGAAAAGGAACGGGGGATTACGATCACCAGTGCCGCGACCAGTGTTCAATGGAAAGACTCCCCGATCAACTTGATCGACACGCCCGGCCACGTCGACTTTACGGTCGAAGTGGAACGCTCGCTGCGTGTTCTCGACGGTGCCGTGCTGGTGCTGTGTGCCGTCGGTGGCGTGCAGAGCCAGTCGATTACGGTCGACCGTCAAATGAAACGCTATCAGATTCCTCGCTTGGCGTTCATCAACAAGATGGACCGCACCGGTGCCAATCCGCATCGCGTCGTCCAGCAACTGCGAGAGAAACTTGGTGCCGAAGCGTTCCTGATGCAGATCCCGATCGGCGCGGAAGAGAACTTCCGTGGCGTCGTCGACCTGCGTTCGATGAAGGCGATCTACTTCGAAGGGGCTCGTGGCGAAGAAGTGGTCGAGAAGGAGATCCCTGCGGACTTGCTCGACGAAGCGACCGAAGCGCGTGCTCACATGTTGGAATCGTTGTCGATGTACAGCGATGAAATGATGGAGCTGTTGCTTAGCGAAGAAGAGATTTCCGATGAACTGCTCGAAAAGGTCACTCGCGATGCCGTTCTCGGTGGGGCGACTCCGGTCTATATGGGCACGGCTTACAAAGATAAAGGGGTCCAGCCGCTGCTGAACGCCGTTATCAAGTATCTGCCCAGCCCGCTCGATCGGGAAATTCGCGGTCGGGATCCTAAGGACGAAGCGAGACGCATCGAACTGCTGCCCGATCCATCCCGGCCATTTGTCGGCATGGCGTTCAAGATCGTGGACGATCCCTTTGGTCAGCTGACCTTTATGCGGATCTATCAGGGCACGATCGAAAAAGGGGGTACCTACATCAATCAACGTACCGGCCGTAAGGAACGGTTCAGCCGCATCGTGCGAATGCACTCCAATAAACGCGAAGAAATCGAGACCGCTTCGGCGGGCGACATTATCGCCGTCATGGGCATCGATTCCGCGTCGGGCGATACCTACGCTCCCGAACGTGATTTCTGTACGCTCGAAACGATGTTCGTCCCCGAGGCCGTCATCAAAATGGCGGTTAACCCGGTCAGCCGAGCAGATTCCGACAAGATGGGCAAAGCCCTGCAGCGGTTCCGCAAAGAGGACCCCACGTTCCGCGTCTTTACCGATGACGAAACGAACGAAATACTCATCAGCGGCATGGGTGAGTTGCACCTTGAAGTCTACGTCGAACGGATGCGTCGTGAATACAAAGTCGACGTCGAAGTCGGGGCTCCAAAGGTCAGCTACCGCGAAGCTCCAACGGTCGAGGTCGCGTTCAACCACAAGTTCAAGAAGCAGACCGGTGGTTCGGGACAGTTCGCTCACATTGTCGGTAAGCTGACGCCGATTGAATCGGACAGCGAAGACAGCTTCGAGTTCGAGGACAAGGTTGTCGGGGGACGTATTCCCAAACAGTACATTCCGGCCGTCGAAAAAGGCTTCCGGGATTCACTTGGAAAAGGCCCGATCGCCGAGTACCCCGTGGTGGGAACCCGGTTGCAACTCGACGATGGTAGCTACCACGATGTCGACAGTTCGGAAAAGTCGTTCTACACCTGTGCACAAGAATGCTTCCGCGAGAATTTCCGCAAAGCTAGCCCCGTGTTGCTCGAACCGATCATGAATGTCGAAATCGAATGCCCCGAATCCTTCCAAGGTTCGGTTGTCGGCGACGTCATTTCTCGTCGCGGTTTGATCACCAGCACCGACACCCAAGGCGATAACAGCATCATTCAGTGTGAGGTTCCGCTGGCCGAAACGTTTGGCTACGCAACGGACTTGCGCAGTATGACCCAAGGTCAGGGAACGTTCACGATGGAACTGTTGAAGTACTCCAGGACACCTTCGAACATCCAAGAAAAGATCATCGAAGACAAGAAGAAGCAGCAGCTCGTCGGTGCTAAATAAGCATCGGTAACGGCTGCGACCAACGCACAACGCTCGGAGGGAAGTTGACTTTCCCTCCGAGCGTTTTTTAATGCGCTCTGACAACCTGACGGCTGAAACCGATCTTGCCTTTGCGCCACCATTTGGGCTAACAGCAGCGTACACGGAGGTACCTTATTATGCTCAGCCGATTTCGGTGCGTTTGTTTCGCACTCGCTTGTTTGACCGTCGTCCCAAACGCTTTGGCGGAGGAGGGCCTGGTCGAGCCTTACGTTGTCTTCACTGCTCACGAGAATATCTTTGCCCGCTGCGGACCCGCGGGCGATTTCTACCGCACCGATCCGCTGCGTTTGGGCCAAGAACTGGAGGTCTATCTCGAGACCGAAGATGGTTGGCTGGGGATTCGGCCGCCCGAGGGAAGTTTCTCCTGGGTGCCGGCGAACAGCTTGGACACCGACGCCGCCGAAAAGTCGGGGGTGGTGGTCGATCGACGTGCCGTGGCCTGGATCGGAACGCATCTCGGTCGGGCGCGTAAGTACCGCTGGCAAGTCCAATTGGCGGAAGGCGAACAGGTTTCGATTGTCGGGAAAACCGAGCGGGACGGAAAAGACGGCCCCGAACTTTGGTATCGGATTGTGCCTCCGTCAGGAGAGTTTCGCTGGGTCCATCGTTCCCAAATTGCCGAGACCTCCGAGGCACTCGTTCAGATGCATCGGAAGTCGTCACAAGACGAGCCCGCCTCGGCGGACGATTCGTCGCCAGCCACCCTGCGTGAAGTGATCGGAGCAGCACTCGACCTGGAGCCCGTTGGGGCATCCTCGACCGATGTGGAATCGGTCGCAACCGAAAGCAGGGAACTGCCAACGGTCAAACGTCAACCGCCACCAGCGACCGAGCCCCAGCGTCTGCTCGACGACCAACCGATTGGATCGGGGGTGGCGGCGGCAACATACGTGGAACCGGAGATGTCGGTCAGCGAAGACGTTCAAGTTCGCGATATTGAAGCGGGACGAAAGGCGGAGCCACCGTCGGAAGAATTAGCAGCCGACGACAGCAGTTGGGTAACCGGTTCGCGAACGGCGATCGAAGCCGATTCGGAGCGGCAGATGTTCTCGCCCTCCGCGGCAGCCGTGGCAACGCCGTTGCGCGAAACAACGCCGCCCGTGCTCGGCACGATTGTCGGAAATTCCTCGGTGCGGCTGACTTCTCAGCAGCTTGCCGAACGGGACGCGAGGGCTGCGCAGATGGCAAGGCAGCTCGCTACACGTGTCGTCAATGCCGACATCAATGAACTTCAATTGGAGCTGTCTCGACAGATGGCCGCGGGCTCTTCCGCGGCGGTGGTCGAGCCGATTCGGCAACGAGCCCACACCTGGATTCAGCGGCTGAACGATCCGGTCGAACGGGGGCGAGCTCGCGTGCTGATCGAACGTGTCGAGCAATACCAGCGGGTCGCGAGGCGACGCGAGGGACAAGCTCCCGTTGAGGTGCCTTTGTCATCCAGCGGAACGCTGCCCACACCGACAATTGGAAACGTTGCCGCAGGTTCGGCAGCGCCTCCAGGAGCGAACCGAAAGGCCTTCGATCGAGAAGGGTTCCTTGTCCAGGTTTATTCCGCACGCCCCGATTCGCCACCCTTTGCGTTAACGGACGCGGCTGGCCAAACGTTGGCCTATGTCAGTCCCTCGCCAGGCCTCAACTTGCGCATGCACTTGAACGCCAAAGTCGGCTTGTACGGCCAGTTGAGTTACCTCACCGGTTTAGAGACGCCGCACTTTATTGCACGCGAAGCGGTGCGGATTTCGCGTTAACGCACAGGCTTGCCCGGAAAAGGATCCCCGAGCGGATTGAAACGCCGCAACGCGATCCGCTGCTGAAGTCACGAGCCCCACTGCGGCGGCTAAGTCAGCAGGCTGAGGATCTCCTCCGGAGAGCCCGCTGTGTCGCGGCGATCGTAATGCCAATCGTGATGTTGGGGAACCAATTCCGGATGCTTCGGCCAAGGTTCGAACAGGTCGTCGCCAAACAGCGATAGCAGCTTGCTGGAGTCCATCGAGACGTCGCCGGCACGCGGAGGCATCGGTCCCGCGGCATGACGAGGACAGCCCTTCAGCATGTCCGGGTTATAGCCTCCCACGCGATTGACGATCTGGCCAATCTGATAGAGGCTCAAGCTCTGCGGGCCACCGGCATGGAACAGCCCGGAGACCGTCATCCGCAGCAGACGGTCGTACAGTCGGTTCATGCAATCGACATAGGTCGGCGTCCGGAACTCGTCATAGTACAGCGTCGCCGGGCGGTCTTTGGAAAAGCGTGATTCGATCCAGTCGATCGCTCCGGCATGCCCGTTGAAGCTGGTCCCCATCGGCAACGAGATACGAAGCACACACGCTTGATCGTGCCGTTCGAGGACTTCGGCTTCGCCCGCGACCATCGTCTTGCCATACATCGTCACCGGATCGGGCACGTCCTGTTCGGTGTAACCGCCACCGGGGCGACCAGCAAACACAAGATCTGTCGACAGGTGGACCATCCGAGCGCCGTAGCGAGCCGCATTGCGGGCCACGTTCCGCGTACCTTCCACGTTCACGCGATGCGCCATCTCTGGATCCAGCTCGCAAGCCTTCAGGCGACACGAGCCGCCGAAACTCAACACACTCCCGAACTGGTGCTCGGCCCACAAAGCGTCGAGCGACTCGGCGTCATCGGTATCACAGGCCATCACGCCGTTATCCTGAAGACGCCAATTGTTGCGCTGGCGAAGCGCCATGACAGCGTCACCAAGCTGTTCGCGGAAGTACGAAAACGCGTTGTATCCCGGCACCCCCGCCAACCCAGTGATCAGCAGGGGCAATCGTATTCCGTCAGCCTGCATCGGCTTTCCACAACCAGTTGAATAAAAGAGTCGCCAAAACTAAGAATCGCTGAGCAACGATAAAGCGTCGTCAACCGCCTCGGGGGCGATGCGATCACCGCCGCTGGTGAGGATAGTTTCGGCAGTCGACGGCTGTTGTCCAGGGGGCGCGACCTCGGACAGCGCCGAGTCAATCGCGGCGGTGCGCCGAGCCGCCACGGCGGCCAAGTCAGGCGATGCGTTGCCAGCCGGATCGAAGGATGCCGACGCGTTGCCCGCCTGAATGGCTGGCGAACTGCCAAGCGTGACCAGCGGGACAGCTCCCCCGACCAACGATGCCGATTCGCCTTGCGCCTGTGAACCGCTGTCCGCAAACTCGCTGGCGCTGTTCGTGCTGTTCGTGCTGTTCGATGCTGCGGCAGGTGTGTCAAAGGTGATTGCGGAATCAGCTAGATTGACGCGGAGCAGACGTGAGTCGCCCAAGGTCGCACGAACTTCGACCACGTTCGGATTCGTCCCCACGGGTGCGGTTCCGGTCCGCTGGGAACCGTCCGAACCGTTTGCTTTGACGTCGATCGACGTGCCCGCATCGTTCAAAGAAATGACCGGGTTCGTGGTGTTGGTCAGGCTACCCGCGGCAATCACAAACCTTCCCTCTTCGCCAGGTTTAACGGCGGTGAAGGCAGCTTGCTGCGGTGCCGAGTTGGTCATGTCACGCAGACGATAGAAACTCGGGTGCAAGGAACTGTATCCTTCAACCTCAAGTGTCATGTCGGTTTCATTCGGCCCCGAGGTAAACTCGATCACGCGCGGCGTCTCGCCACCAATTAGAAACGGAATCACCGGGATTTCAATTCGATAATTGCCGGGAGCTTGAGCAGGAAATTCGACCGTGTTGGGCGTCGACGAAGCCGCAGCCGGGACATCGATCGGGTCGCCAAAGTCGGTTGTCCCCACCAATCTCGCCTGTAGTGGAATGCGAACGTTGGGTGCGTTCAGTTCAACCGAGAAGCTGCGCGGGACAAAGTCGAGCACGTTGATCGTGAGGGTCGCCGACGATGTCAGGCCTCCCGCATCGCGAATCGTGTAAGTCAGCTCGTCCGTGCCGACAAAGGTTGCCGAGGGCGGCGTGTAAAGAATCGATTGCTGGTCCTGAGCGATCGTCGCCGAACCGCCGTTCGTCGTCGTGGTATCAATCAGGCTGATCGTCAAAGCTTCGCTGGCACCATCGACATTCGTGCCCGCGTCCGCAATCCGGAACACCGTTTGGTTGCTGGTGCCTTTGGTGATGTTGCTGGAAAAAGCGGTGGCCGGAGGCGGGTCGTTGACCCCCGTCACGGTAAAGGTGATCGTGGCAGTCGCCGAGGCCCCGTTGGAATCGGTGATCGTATAAGTCACCTCATCGGCGCCAAAAAAGTCGGCTGCCGGCGCATAGATGATTTTCGATTGATCGTCCGAGAGTCGCAGCGCGCGGGCGTTTGCCGAGGTGCTCACCGCAGACAGTTCAAACGTTTCGCTGCTGTCGGAATTGGAGTCATTCGCCAGTACATCAAATTCGGCTTCGGCGGCATCTTCCACGACGGTAAAGGCATCGTCGACAGCCGTTGGTGGCGGATTCGCAACGGACACGTTGACCGTCACGCTGGCTTGGCTGGTCGAAGTGCCGTCGGAGACCGTGTAGGTGAAGGTTTCCGTGCCCGTGAAGCTCGCGCTGGCTGGGGTATAAAGAAGCGCTTTGCCGCCCGACTCAATCGTCACCGTGCCGTTTGCCGACGTGGCACCCACGTTCGTGATCACCAGCGATGCGGGAGAGTCGTTGGCAAGCACCGTCAAGCGATTGCCGGTGCTGCCTGCATCGATCTCAAAGGTGTCGTCGACCGCCGTTGCAGGATCGGTGCTGGGGGTTACCGTGACCGTCACGGTGGCTGTTTGCTCTGTCCCCGACCCGTCGGTCACTACGTAGGTAAAGGTATCTGTACCCGAAAAATCGGTAGCCGGCGTGTACCGCACCTGCCCGTCTTCGATCGACGTTGTGCCACCACCGGCGGGTGTCGCGCTGACGATTGTCAAAACGGTGTTGCCCGTTGGAGCATCGTTGGCCAGCACGTCGATCAAGCGAGAACTGTTCTCGGCAACGGTTGCCGTGTCATCCGTCGCGTTAAAATTGGCGTTGATTTGCAGGCTGACGCTGCCAAAGGCAACTTGTTCGTTGGAGATACGATCCTCGCGACCAACGAGCAGTAAGTCGGTGCCATCTCCATCGGCGGGATCACTGACAAACGTTACCAAGCCCGCTTGGTCGGCTCGCATTCGAACGCTTGCAAATTGGAGGGTCAGTAGTGGGTTTGCCGGATTGAAATTCAGTTCAATACCTCCCACTTCGTCGATCAGCCCAGGCGATGCGGTGCCTTGGGGAAATTGGTTTGTGCTGGGAAAGACGATCGGATCGGTGCCTGAGGGGCTGGCCAAATTGGAGTCGAACGTGACGTCGGTGAAAGCTGCCAAAACCCCTTCGGCTACCAGTGCGCTGCGCAGGTCGCTCGCCGCAATTGTCAGGAAGAACTCTTCGCCCGCGTTGATGTTTGTGATGGCGCTGCCGTCTAGATCGGTCAGGCCCAAGACAATTTCGCTGAGGGCACTCGCGGCCACGTTCAGATTAAAGGCTTGAGTGCGCACGTTGCCGGCGCGGTCCGTCAAATTCACCTCGAACGATTGCGCACCGACTTGCGATGCGGTCGGCGTCCATTCAATCAAACCGGTCGTCGCATCGATCGTCATGTCCGTGGGAGCCGGTCCGAGGCTGTAGCTGACCTCGCTGCCCTCTTCAGGATGGTTCAAATTGGCAGTGTACTGCGTGCCGACGTTGGCTTGAGCGGGAATCGTCGTGGTGATTGCGGCCGGAGGTAGATTGTCAAAGACCACCGTCAACGGAGGACTGAGCGGACTGTTGATGCCATCGGCACCGCGCTGTCGAGCCGTGATGCTGTAGGTGCCGTTGCCGAGTACGGGCAAGCTGTTCGTGGTGATACTGATCGTCGACGAAGTTGCTTGGCCAATCCCGACCACCTGGTCGCCTGCCAGCAGTTCCACCTCCGCGCCAGCTGTTACACCGGAGACGTTAAAGACTAGCGATCCGGCGCGGGTGATGTTGTCTTCGGGGTTGCCGGAATCGGAACTGGAATCCAAGTCAACCTGAGTTGGAGCGCCGGCCGTGAACAAGACGTTCAATCGCTGGACATCTTTATTGGATTCGAGAATTCTGCCAAACGGATCTCGCTGGACCACGTAATCGGGAGCGCGGGCCTCAACTTGGATGCTCAACACACCACTGAAGTCCGCCGGTGGGGTGACCGTGACCAAGCCGCCAGAAGTGACCGTTACACTGGTATTGGCCGGTGCATTGATCGGCTCGGCAACGAAAACAACCTCATCGCCCTCGACGTCCGTGGCTTGCAACTGGAATTGGGCCGGCGTCCCCTGTTGCGACACGACCGGTGAAATGTCCTCTAAGTAAGGCAAGCCTTCGACATTATCTGGTCCAACGGTGACCTGCACGATCTGACTGAATTCGTTGCCGTCGGCGTCGCGGACGGTGAAGGTCACGCTAGTGGTTCCCGTTCCGTTACCTGTGGGACGCAGCATCACGACCGAGTTCTCGGTGTCCGAGAAGATCGTCGCTTCGTTGATCACCACGTCACGCAGAGGCCTGTTCTCGTTGCCGCCGGTGGTGGCGATGCGACTGATGCCCTCTCGCACGTCTTCGCCTTCGACTAATTGCCCAAAGACCGAGTGGTTGAAATCGAGCGACTGCGTGTTGCGTGCGGTGATGAAGAATTGGCTGTTGTTGGTGTCGTCGTTGCTTTTGGCAAAAGACAACGTTCCCACATTGGTGTGCTGAAGATCGGGATGGAATTGATCGTCAAAGTCGGGCAAGTCCGAGCTGCCCGTGCCGTTGCCGTCGGGATCGCCACCTTGCAAGACAAAGGTTTCAATCACTCGATGAAAGGTCAGCCCATCATAGAAACCGCTTTCTGCCAAGTTGATGACCTGGCTCGTTGCTCGCGAAGCCCGTTGCTCAAACAGCTCAAACACCATGTCGCCGTAACTCTGCATGTCAAGCCGCAGGCTACGGTTACCCTGCAAAACGACCGCCTCCAAAAGATTGGGGTCAGCGACTTGCGCGGTGACCGTTAGCGGCTGACCGTCGGGATCATACGCATCGATTGGGATGTGGATCGGAGATCCAATGGCCACGGACTGGTTGGGGATAGGCACGAAAGTTGGGGATTCGGAAAGCGGGATCTCCACGTTCAGTTGATCCGCGATTTCCTGCAACGTCATCGAGCGCTCAAACCGCGTTTCCGCATCGAACACCCAGGTTGGGAACGAGTCGATGTCATTCGCAATTCCTTCCGCATTCAGCTGACGATTCCCGTCGGTCACTTCGACGATGTTCAAGTAGTTCTGGCCATCTTCAAACAGGTCCTTCTGCGCCGTACAGACGGAGCACCAATCAGCAGCGTACAGGATGACTCCCCGTTCGGTGATCAATCGAGCGAAGGCCACGAGGTCAGGCGAAGGTTGGCCTTGTTCCCCTTGTGCCACCGAATTGGAGTCCTCGAACAGTGCCGCTTCATCGGCCCTTTGGCTTGCCGTTGCCGAGTTCTCGCTATCGGTGGAAAACAGTTCCACGTCACCAGCTAGCATTTGGCGACCTTCGAGCGTTTCCAGTTGCAGTCCACGGCGAGTTTCAGCCGGCGATTGGAGACGTAGGAATGGGGCCAGGATCTGTCGCAAACCGCCTCCAGACCCAGCAGCTTGCCGGTTAGCCGTAGCGGTCAGGGGAGTGCGAATGGATCGGGAACGAGAATTCCGTGGCATCTTTGTCACGCTAAAACCTGAATGAAAGAATTCACTTTTTCTTGCGAGTCTCACTCGCAGACTACTTCCGGACCGACGACAAAACGGGAGAGCATCGCCAGGTTCTTAACCACTCGGCGCCATCGGCCCCGCAGATTCAGTGAATCCGTTGCAACCCCTACGGCTTAACAAGCAGCCCAAGTCCCACTTAGAACCGCAAACCCCCAAAAAAGTTCCAACTCAAATCCCCTCCCAAAAAGGGACACCCACACTTGAAGAGGCGAAAATTGAATTCGCCACAGACGCAGGGACCGCGCCATAGAGCGAGCTGGGCTATTACCGTTTGGCCCATGCACTAAAAAAATGCCAATTCGATTCGCAAGGTCTGAAGAAGCCACCGTTGAACTGATTTAACAGCATGATTGCGGCGTGCAATCAACCCATTTAATCTTATCTCGGCTCGATAGAAATGCCCCGATGCAGAGCAATCGCTTGCTCTTTCCAACGAAAAGCAAAAGGGGAGTCAGAGAGAACGACAGTCTGCCCGATGCGTTCTTGTCGTTAGGCGACGCTTGCCAGTGGGTTACCCGGCGCGTGCAGGCAGGTTTGGCCGCGACGAGCCGCTTCGGTCGCGAGGCTCTCCCGAGTCCCCGCCGCACGCTTGAAGATCTTTCGGAACCGAGACACCAGGTCGCACCAACCGACCTCGTCCACCCCCAGTCGCGCTAAGATCGGCGCCAAATGCGACGGAATCGCACCCCGCTTGTCCGAACGTAACTGACGGCCCGTCCAGTCCAGCAGCTCTAAATAACGCACCAGCGAAATCGGTAGAAAGCCCTGCTTGCTCGCCCGGCGGCCGCTCGTCTCCAAGTCGGCTCCCAACGCATCGGTCGCCTCCCGAATCTCGATCGGGCTCAGCCAACCGCTCCGCCTGCGCGACCGACTGCGCTCCCAGTCGTGCGTCCCAGAACGAACCGCCTCCCTCCGCTCGGCCAAGTCATCGATCCGGTCCTTCGCGCCGGTAAACAAGCTCTCCTCCGGCGTTTCGCACATCGCCGCTCGAATCGGATTCAAGTCCACGTACATCGCACAACCCAACAGCGAAGCTTCATCGAGCAGCACTTGGCAGCCGAAACGCCCGCCCCAAAAACGCCCCCGGCAGCCATCCTCGGCGTTCGCGCGGCGGGCGATGTTCTCCGACGTGCAGCGCATCCACCAACTGACGTCCGATAGACGCTCGCGACGTTCGGCGAGCACTTCCGGGTTGTTGACGATCATGTCGATCTCGGGCGGCGTGGGCTCGCAAGGCGAGCCGTCGGACTCGCGGCGATGGGGATAGATCCTCAGCCACCGCCGGGCAACCTCTTCGTCGCTCCACTGCGCCACCACATCGGGGCGACTGCGGAGCACGAGGTGTAGGTGATTGGAGAGAATCGTGTAGGTCAGGCAGTCGATGCCGAAGGCGGAAGCGAGGAACTCGAGTCGCTCGCGAATCCACTCTCTGCGATGTTCGAAGCAGCGTCCGGTGGCGGCGTCTGTTCCGCAAAGAAAGGCTTGGCGGACGCAGAACTGGGTGATGTGGAGGATCTGGCGTTCTGTGGGGGAGACGGTTTCTTTTCGAGCCAGTCTAGGCATGGTCTAATCTCCGCAGGCAGGTTAACGAACCCCCAGAGCATGGCCGCTGGAAAAAGAATTGTCAAGCAAAAAATATGGGTGTCCCTGATGAAAAGACTGGCTGTCCCTGTTGGGGAACCGTCAAGCACAAAATGTGGGTGTCCCTGTTGGGGAGCATAAAATGTGGGTGTCCCTGTTGGGGAGCCTTCACTTGGACTCGCCACGGGGCGTGTTGACCGATTCCCGTCCCCGAAGAAGCGTCGTCGGTATAAACGCGGCCGCCCATCGCTTGGAAGTTGCCAAGATGAAGGGCAGCATGCCGACGAGGTTTGCATTTAGCCGACGCTCGTTGGTCGTGCGTCCGGCTCCCACGTCGTTGTAGTTTCCGGTTCCTGCACGCCCGACGGGAAACATTCCATAAGCCGAATGATAATTGTGCAAGCCAAGCCCGAGCTGCTTGATGTTGTTGCCACACTGCATGCAGCGAGCCGCGAATCAGATCGCATCGCTTTGTGGCCGCATGACGACTTTCATTTGATCGGGGTCGCCATCGTGAAGTCGCTTGAACCAAGCGGGCCCTTCCGCCAAGGTGATCTGTTGCGTGATCAAGGGAGCGACTTGGATGGCACCACTTTCCATCATCGCGATGCAGGCTGGGTATTCGCCGTTGCAGCCACAGGTACCACGAAGCGTAATCTCGCGGGTGACAACCGACTGCAAGGGCAGCTCAATGGTGGGACTGACGTTGCCGACCAGGGTCACGTTGCCGCCTTTCCGGACTGCGGCGATGGCGGATTGAATGGTGGCAGTCGCTCCGACGACCTCCAACGCGATGTCGGCGCCGCGGCCCGCGGTCAATTCCGCGACCCGCGCCGAGACATCTTCCGTGGCGGCATTGATTGTGACGTCGGCACCGAGTTGCTTGGCGACAGCGAGTCGTTTGTCATTCACATCGACGGCGATCACACGATTTGCTCCGGCGGCGCGAATGGCTTGCAGCGTTAGCAGGCCGATCATGCCGGTGCCGACAACGACTGCCGTATCGCCCAATTCAACGGGCGTGACATTGGCCGCATGCACTGCCACGGAAACCGCTTCCACCAACGCAGCGTGTTCGAAAGGCAGATTGTCAGGCAACTTGTAGACGATGTGTTGCGGCACGGCGATCCGTTCGGCGAACGCGCCGTGTCGCCGGTACTCGCCGCAGGAGACGCCGAGCACCCGCCGATTGTCACACAAATTGGCTTGGCCGCGACGACAGAAGTGGCAATTGCCACAAGAGACCATCGAGTCAAAGGTGACGCGGTCGCCAGCCGCAAAGGCCTGCACGTTAGGCCCCACCGATTCCACCACCCCGGAGGCTTCGTGCCCCATTACCAGCGGCGGAATTCGCCGACCGGTGCTGCCGTCGTAACCGTGGATGTCACTACCGCAAATCCCGCACGCTTCGACGCGCACCAAAACATCGTCGGGTCCCACTTCGGGCTCGGGGACGTCGGTTACTTCCATTTGTTCGTATTCGGTTAGCAGCAGCGCTTTCATCGAGAGGTCACTCGTGAGTGAAGGTTGGGGGAGGTGAAAATGGCACGCGGTGGAGTCGGCTGTAAACTGGCCAGCGGACCGTACAGCCCAGCTCGCAGGTTCTGATAGGTTAGCGGGCGAGCGGGACGGAACGCTAGCGAGTGACGCCGAGATTCGGCAAAAGCTTTCCTTGCTCTCGACTATGGCGATCGGCAGCCTTTGGCCCCGTTATCCGTTTGCCTCGGCTTTCCCTGGCCTTGAGAAGCAGCCTAGAATAAGGGCTCTCGTCCCTGAATCGCCACTCCCGCCGGCTCCCGCCGGCTCCCGCCCATCCCGAGGACACTCCGCTCATGGCCTTCTTCTCCCGCTCCCGAATCGTTTCCCAGGCTTTTGCTTTTGTCTGCTTGTGCGGGATGCTTTGCTCGTCCACGGCAACATCCGCTGAGCCGATCAAAGTCCTGATCCTTGACGGACAGAATAACCACAATTGGAAAGAAACCACGCCGCTGATCCAGCAAACGCTGGAAGGTAGCGGTCGGTTTGTCTGTGACGTCGCGACGAGCCCCGGCAAGGGTGGCGACATGGCCACTTTTCAACCCAACTTTGCCTCCTATGACGTGGTCGTCTCGAACTACAACGGGGAAATGTGGAGCGACGCGACGCGGGCGGCGTTTGAAAAATTCGTCGCCGCCGGCGGCGGTTTTGTCAGCGTTCATGCTGCCGATAATTCGTTCCCCGGTTGGGAAGCCTACAATCGAATGATCGGCCTGGGCGGTTGGGGTGGACGCAATCAGAAGAGCGGCCCGTATGTCCGTTGGCGCGAAGGCCAGGTCGTCCGCGATACCGCGGCCGGCCGAGGCGGCAGTCACGGTCAACGCCATCCGTTTTTGGTGATCGTACGCGACGCTCAGCACCCGATCACCAAAGGTCTGCCGACCTCTTGGCTGCAGGCACGTGATGAGCTTTATGCCGAACTGCGTGGCCCGGCAGAGAACTTGCATGTCTTGGCGACCGCGATGAGCGATCCCGCGACGGGCGGAACGGGCGAGCACGAGCCGATTCTGTTAACCGTTCATTATGGTCAAGGCCGCGTGTTCCACACCACGATGGGCCACGACCGCGAAGCGATGATGGGCGTCGCCTGCCAAGTCACGCTGCAGCGCGGCACCGAATGGGCAGCGACGGGCAAGGTCACGCTGCCGCCGGTCGACGCGCGGACGTTGACCAGCGACGCGCCGGCAACTCGCGATCCCGCCACGATTGGAACGCCGCAAGATACCGTTTTTAATCACCCGCCGCAGCTTGATGCTCCAGGTTGGGTCAAGATCTTCAACGGTCAAGACACCACCGGTTGGTCTCAGAAAAATGGTACCGCAACCTATCGCGTCGAAGAGGGCGCGGTGGTCGGCAAGACTGCTGTCGGCAGCCCCAACTCGTTCCTCTGCACCGACAAGTCGTACGGCGACTTTGAATTGACCTTCGAAGTCAACGTCGACACCGGCTTGAACTCGGGCGTTCAAATTCGTTCGGCCAGCACGCCGGATTACAAGAACGGCCGCGTTCACGGGCCGCAAGTCGAAATCGAATCGGCACCAGGCGAAGCGGGATACATCTACAGCGAAGGGACCGGTCGCGGCTGGTTGAGCAAAGAGCAGCCAATCAAAGATACATACAACAACGAGCAATGGAACCGCTTCTTGATCCGTGCTGTTGGCAATCGTATTCAGACGTGGGTCAATGGTACCAAGGTCGCCGACCTGTCGGACGATGAGTCCTCCAAGGCGGGCTTTATTGGGTTGCAAGTCCACGGCATCGGGAAAGATACTGGGCCTTACGAAGTTCGCTGGCGTGACATTCAGGTCCGCGAGTTGAGCGGAAAGTAACGGGCAGTCGGCAGATCGCAGCCATACGAAAGCCTAGCCAACGCGGAGGAGTCTCCGCTTCGACTAGGCTTTTTTCTGCCGGCAAAACGACTCCCGATCACTTGATGGAGCGGTCGATCCAGCCGCCGCCCAGCACACGGTCACCGGCAAAGATCACCGCGGCTTGACCAGGCGCGACGCCTTCTTCTGGCTGGTCGAATTCGACTCGGAACGATTCGCCCGCTGTATCTTCCACGGTGACTCGGGCCGGTTTGGGCGCGCTGTTGTAGCGAATCTGAACGCTGCACGGAGTCGCTTTGCCAACCGGCGGCGGGTCGACCAACCAGTTGCAGTCGCTCGCCACCAAGCCGCTGCACAGCAGCGCGGTTCTCGATCCGAGCACGACACTGCAGGTTTCGGGTTCGATGCGAATGACAAAGTGCGGTTCACCCAGCGCGATGCCAAGTCCCTTGCGTTGGCCAACCGTAAAGGCTTCGTAACCGGCATGTTGGCCGACCACGGTTCCATCGAGCGTCACGAACGGGCCGGCCGTCGACGGCGCGTCGGCACCGCGACGGGCGCGGACAAAATCGGAGTGGTGGCCGCTGGTGACAAAGCAGATTTCTTGGCTGTCTTTCTTTTCCGCAACCGACAGACCGACCTTGCCAGCCAGTTCACGAATCCGAGTTTTGGTATAGCCACCGACCGGCAACAGCATGCGAGACAGCCGATCGCGGCGGATCCCGTACAGCACATACGATTGGTCTTTGGTGGCGTCCAAGCCGCGCAGCAGTTGCGGCTCGCCATGATCGTCAGCGATCAGCCGTGCATAGTGCCCGGTGGCCACATAATCGGCTTCCACCCCATCGGCATAATCAAACAGCCGGCCGAATTTGATCCAGTTGTTGCATTGCACGCAGGGATTGGGGGTCCGTCCCCGTGTGTAATCGTCGACAAAGTAATCGACGATCCGCCGAAAGTCGCGTTGGAGGTTCAGCGCGTAGAAGGTGATGCCCAAACGGTCCGCGACACGGCGAGCGTCTGCGGCATCGCTGGCAGTGCAGCAACCTTGCTTGTGGCCGGCTCGCTCGACAACCGGCAGCGCCTGTGGCGAGTCGACTTGGCAGACTTCGGTCGACTCCTCGCCGTGGCGCATAAAGACACCGATCACATCGTGACCTGCTTCACAGAGCAGGTGGGCCGCGACGCTGGAGTCGACGCCACCGCTCATCGCCAAAACAATACGTGCCAACGAACTGTCACCTTCAAAAAAGGGCTAACAACAAGGTTCTTGCGGGGAGGGAGTGTTGATCATTCTCTACTGACGCTATAGTGACAAGAGTTTCCGACGATGGAAACCCAATCAAAAACTGTATTCCGCGAGCCAACCCATGGATGCCGAGCTATACCGCCGCACAGAAGAAATTTCCCAGCGTTTGGTCCAACTACGAGACAGTCTTTGACTACTCTGCCAAGCAGCAGCAGATCGAGAATATCGAAGTTCAGATGAGCGACGCCGATTTTTGGAACGATTCCGAAGCGGCCCAGCAAACGGTCATGAAATTAAAGGGACTGAAGGGAATCGTCGAGCCGATGAAGGGCTTGATGTCGTCGGTCGATGATTTGGCGACGCTGATCGAAATGGCCGAGGAAGAAGCCGAGTTAGCCGGCGAAGTCCGCGCCGAAATTGAGCGGCTCGAAAGCATCCTCGACAGCCTCGAGCTGAAAGCATTGCTCAATGGGCCCAACGATCAAGCCGACGCGTTGGTCACGATTAATGCTCGTGACGGCGGAACGGATGCCAACGATTGGGCCGACATGATGCTGCGGATGTACTCCGCGTGGGCAGTCCAGCACGACTTCAAGATCGAGTTGCTCGACCGTCAAGACAACGAGGAAGCGGGTATCAATCATGCCACGATCGCGGTCCGTGGCCCGATGGCGTACGGCTACTTGAAAGGTGAAGAAGGGATCCACCGGTTGGTGCGGATCAGCCCTTTCAACAGTGAGGGCAAACGCCAAACCAGTTTTGCCGCAGTCGATGTATCGCCCGAAATCGATGATTCGTTCGACATTGACATCCAGGACAAGGATGTGCGTGAAGATCGCTATCGCGCTGGCGGTGCAGGTGGTCAGCACGTCAACAAAACCGATAGTGCGATTCGGTTGACGCATCTACCGACGAATACCGTGGTGCAGTGCCAGAATGAACGCAGCCAACATCAGAACCGCGCTACCGCGTGGAAGATGCTGCGTGCCAAGATGGCTCGAATCGAAGAAGTCAAACGCGAAGCGGAGCAGGCGAGCAGGTACGCCAGCAAGGCGAGCACCGGCTTTGGGTCTCAGATTCGCAATTATTTTTTGCATCCCGATCAACGCGTCAAAGACGCCCGGACGGGACATTACGTCGGCAACTTTCATGCGGTTATGGACGGCAGTGAGTTGCAAGGTTTCTTGGACGCCTTTCTCCGCTGGCGTGCTAAAGAAATGTCCGAAGCTTAGAGCGTCGCGAGCGGTTGTGTTTGCGACACAATCCTGGCAACCGCTTGTTGGATTTACCGTTTGTATGACTCTTCAAATCACTCGTTCATGACCGACCAGCCGACCGACGACCAGCCGACAAAGCCGCTGCCTGCCCTGCATCCTCATCAGCGCCGTGTGCTGGGGGTGTTGGTAGAGAAAGCCAAGACGACACCCGACAGCTATCCGTTGACGCTGAATGCGATCGTGGTGGCTGCGAACCAAAAATCGAATCGTGATCCGCAAATGCAGTTGGATGACGATGATGTGCAGATGGCATTGGATGTCTTGCGCGCCCATGGTGCGGTGGCGGAAATCCAAGGCGGCGGTCGGGTCAACAAATTCCGACACTACGCATACGACTGGTTGGGCGTTAACGGCCAGCAAGCGGCGGTGATGATTGAACTGCTGTTACGTGGTCCGCAAACGCTGGGCGAGTTGCGAGCCCGCGCTTCACGCATGGAGAAACTTCCCGATTTGGAGACGACCACCCAAGTCGTCAATGCGCTGATCGAAAAAGGGCTGGTGATTCCGCTCGGTCGACCCGGTCGCGGTCAGCAGTTTGCACACACCTTGTACCAGCCCGACGAACGGGCGCGGTTACCAGTGGGAGAGGCGTCCGAGCCTGCTCGGTCGCAGGCCATTGCACCGCAACCGTCAACGCCGCAACCTGCGGAGGCCGTGCAAAGCGATGCTGAGGATGAAAATACTGGCAGCGGCCGCACGCTTCAACAGCAGGTCGCTGAGTTGACGGCCCGCGTCGAACGGCTCGAGAAACTTCTCCTCGAAGAATAGCGACAACCATGCCAGCGGCTGGCGCGAGACGGCTCGTCGGCGGAGGTTGCTGACGTTAAGTCGTCAGCGGAAGGGGAGCTTCGTTGATGGCGGCCATGGCGGTCTCCAGTTCGGCAGTCGTCGGGCGCTCCGATCCCCAGGCGACAAGCCAGAGGCGACACTTTTGAATCACCCCTTTTTCTAAAAAATCGCCAAAGATGCGTAGGCGGTAGATGCCCGAATCCGGCGGTAGGGTTCGCGAGGCAGCTTGATCTCGCGGCGTCCGCAGCACCGACAGGTATTGGCCTTCGCATGTGACCAGCTCGCTGCCAGGAGCCAGCGTTTCGATGCTTTCGGCTGCGACGGCGAATTCGATCTCCGGATGACTGTCCAGCAACCGCGTTTGCATCTCGGCAACGCATTCCAGCACTGTGGAGCGCGCCTCGGTCTCGACCAGCGTGGCTTGAAGGGTCAATCCAAAGGCATCGTTTTCGCCTTGAGCCAAGCGGGCAATAAAATCGTTTCCACGAACGTAGCTGTCACCGACCGCCGGCAGCGGTTCCCCCGTGACATCGGTTACCGCAAGCGACGTCGCTTGGGAGCCGGCATGAACTCCCAGGTGGACGCCTGCTTGGCGGCCACGGGCCGAGACGCTTGCCAGTGGCGTGGCCGTGGAATCAAGAAACGTCGCTTGGCCAAGTTGATCGATGTGCCACATGGATAGATCTGCGGGAAGAGGATTCGAAGTGGTAACAGGGAATCGCTTAGGTTCGTGCGACAAAAAAGTGTCGGGTACCTTTTGCGAGGAACTCGCCCTTCGGGTGCTGCGCACAAAAGGTGCCCGACACTTATTTATCACTCATCGCTTACGCGACTTCGCTAGTTGTCGGGCCGCCAGGTTTCGCCGGCGCGTCGCCAGCGACCGTGGTTGCCTCGGGCGCCAGCAGCGGATCGGCCTGAGCAGAATCTTCTGGCAGCCCACGTTCTTCTGGCAGCCCACGAATCGCCATTGCCGTCCGCTTGACTTCACCCATCGCACGGGCCGGCATGCGAACGTGAACGGTAATGACATGTTCGTCGACAATTTGCGACAACACTTCGCCGGTCGCCGCGAGATGGGACAACAGTTTACCATTGGACGGATCGACGTCGACTTCCAAATCGAGAAATTCACTCCCCAGTGCACGTCCGACCGCATCGCTCAAGTCGGGCAGTCCTTTACCGGTGACCGCACTGACCGGAACGGCCAGCGGATAGCGATCGAGCACCCGCTCGAGTTGCTCCGGTGAATCGCTTTGGTCGATTTTATTCAGCACCAGCAGCGTATCTTTTTGCTCGATGCCGATCTCTTCCAGCACTTTATAAACCGCCGTGATCTGCTCGAGTACTTGCGGGTTACTGGCGTCGGCAACGTGCAGCAGCAAGTCGGCTTGGCGTGCTTCTTCCAGCGTCGCTTTAAAGCTGGCGACCAAACCGTGGGGCAGATCGCGAATGAAACCGACCGTGTCGCTTAGCAGCACCGAACCCCAGTTGTTCAAGTGCCAGCGTCGAGTACGCGTATCGAGCGTTGCAAACAAGCGGTTTTCTGCCAGCACGTCCGCATCGGTCAGAGCGTTCATCAGCGTGCTCTTGCCGGCGTTGGTGTAACCAACCAGCGAGACGGTAGCCGTGTCGGACCGCGCGGCGACTTGACGTTCGCGTCGTCGTTCGACCTTTGACAGTTCGGTTTTCAGGTCATGGATACGTTTCAACGCCAAGCGGCGGTCGACTTCCAGTTGCTTTTCACCGGGGCCACGCATGCCGACCCCCATCGATTGACGCGACAAGTGCGTCCACATCCGTTTCAGCCGAGGCAGGGAGTATTCCAACTGAGCCAGCTCGACAGCCAAACGAGCTTCGTACGTTTGGGCTCCGGCGGCAAAGATATCGAGAATCAACTCGGTACGATCGAGAACCTTGGTCTCGATCGCTTTTTCCAAATTGCGGACTTGGCCAGGCGAGAGATCATTATCAACGATGACTAAGTCGGCGTTGCGTTGCTGGACGATGGCAGCCAGTTCTTCGACTTTGCCTTTGCCAAAAAACGTTTTTTGATCGGGCCGAGCGCGGCGTTGAATCAACTGGCCGACGACCTCGGTTCCCGCCGTAACGGCCAAGCCTTCCAGCTCTTCCAACGGATCGCCTGTGATCTGTTGATCAGGCTGGATCAGCCGTGCGAGGACACTCCGTTCATTTTCAACACGACCGAGACTGGTTTCTTCAAGCACGATATCGGGGGGCCTCCGTAAGGATGGATGATTGACTCACACCCCATTATAGACTGCAAGCAAAACGGCTGGAAAGCATCACAGCTCTGGGGCTGGCACCGGCCTGCCCGAAAAGCATCGTAAAAAACGAGGGTTTTCGGGGCGTGGAGGTTCGTGGCCAATAAACGCGAAAATTCTTTTCTTGCGTTGCCAACGTGCATTTGGTGTTGACTGCCAATGAAGGACTGGCCAGATCGGTCCGCGGCTAGCGAATCGCAGCATCGGGCAGCTCCTGTCCGATGCCTTGATCAAGTGGCATCACATCTTCTTGCAGCCCCACTTCGAGCATCACCTTGGCCAATTCGCCGGTCAGTCGCTGGACGGTGGCTTGGTGTTCTGGTTTCTGTGCCAGGTTGACGTCTTCTTCGGGATCGGCCTGGATGTCATACAGTTCCGCCATGTGACGATCGGGGCCGCCGTCGCCATGGGGATAGCGGATGAACTTCCAGCGATCGGTCCGCAAGGCACGCACGTTGGGCGTATACGGAAATTGCTTTTCATAGTTGTAGTAATACAGCACTCCGGAACGCCAGGCGGGATTCTCGCCGGTCACCATCGGGCGTACCGAGCGGCCATGAATGTTTTCAATCGCCGGAGCGCCGCACAGGTCAAGCAGTGTCGGAGCCACGTCCACGGTCAACACTTGTTGTTGAACGCGGCGCGGCCCCGCCGGGGTGAGCTTGGGATAGCGGATGATCATCGGCACGCGCATGCTCGCTTCATGGGCGGTCCGTTTGTCGACCATGCCGTGCTCCCCTTCCAGCAACCCGTTGTCTCCCATGAAGACGAACACGGTGTTGTCCAGTTGGTTCATCTTTTTCAGTTGAGCCACCAAGCGGCCGACGCTGTCATCGACCGACAAAATGGTACCCCAGTAGGCACGGACCATGCGTGCAAAATCGGTGACCCCGGAGGCCTTGTCATTGGGGAAGTCCTTGCGCCAATCGAATAGCGGTCCGTAGATCCCGTGCCATGTCGACAGGCGTTTTTGAATCCAGGCCGGCTTGTCTTCCAGCTCGAAAGACGAATGCGGATAGTTGACTTCGACGTCGTCAAAGGTGTGTTCGTACTTTGGTTCGGGAAAGTAAAAACTGTGGGGTGCTTTTTGGCCCAACATCAGCATGAATGGCTGCGGTTGCGTGTGCTGTTTTTCCATCCAGTCGATGGCCATGTCGGTGACAACCGTGGTGTAATAACCGGGCACGACACGTCGGTCTTGACCATTGAAATTGAATTCGGTGTCGAAGTATTTTCCTTGCCCCTTATGCGTTACAAAATGATCAAAGCCGGGGCGTGGCAGATCATTTTGCTCGCCCATGTGCCACTTGCCGATGTAGGCGGTGCGGTAACCGTCGGCTTGCAGACGACGCGGAAAACTATCCAGTTCGGCCGGGTAGTCGGTGAAGTTATTGGTGACGCCATGGGCGTGGGCATACAGTCCGCTGAGGATCGACGCGCGACTGGGCGAGCACAAGCTGGTCGTGCAGAACATGTTTTCGAAGTAGACGCCTTCGGCCGCCAATTGATCGATGTGCGGCGTCTTGAGATGCGGATGCCCCGCACAGGACAACGCATCCCAGCGAATGTCATCGCACAACACGACGACAACATTGGGACGGTCGGCAGCCGACAATGGGCCGCCTAGAAAGCCGATGAGGGCGGCCAACAATAGGCAACGGTAGCGGAGCAGCATGATCAGATTTCGGGCACGAGGGAAGGGATGCACTTGCGGGACGTCGAACCCGAAAGTCTACTCGCTCGCTGCCCCAATTGAAAACTTCCCCACCTCGACGAGCCAACTTGGAAACGCTCGGCGGACCAGAGACCCGCGATCCTGTCGACGATTTGACAACACTTAACGCGCCGACGGGGGCGGCAGGGGGTTCCAGCCACTCGGCAGGCTGGGGCTCGCTGCGTTGCCATCGAAGCGGTCTGAAGCCGAAGCTTCGTTGACGTGAATTTGGTTGTCGACACGACTGACACCTGGTTCTAGCTGCATCAGCAAGGCCGCCATCCGGCTGTCGGCTGCGGAGGAAACTTCGCCCGACAGCGTTGCGGTCCGTCCGTCGACCGAAATGTTGGTGCCATTGAATCGGCTTGCGACCGTTTCATTTTGCACGCGACTCCGCAGACGAGCTTCCAGTTGAGCGGGCGGCAATGGCGCGACCGGAACGGCCGAACGCAACCGTGTTCGCACCTGGCGTTGCTGTCCTTGCCCGCCCTGGTTCAGGTTGTTGAAAGCCCCACCGAACAGCCCGCCTAATCCACCAAGTCCTCCGATGCCACCAAATCCACCACCACCACCGCCGCCACCTGCGCCGGTGGCCGTTCCGGCGCCCCCGATGTTGCTGAAACCTTGAACATTCGACGCCGTCGCTCCAACCGTATTGCCGCGGTCGATTGCAAATTCAGCATCGGCGTCGGCTAGCTGGTTTTCAATTCCTGCGACGCCACTTAAACCGCCTGCGCCACCACCACCGGCAGTACCTGCGCCTTGACCGTGCGCGACAGAATTCCCCACCAGGAAGGTTGCGAAGCAGGCGAGTGTGACGAGAGAGCGAAAGGTTGCTCGGAGCATGATTGGTTTCCGTGATTTGGTTAAGGACGACGGAGAGGCCGCGACTGCCGGACCGCCACCTTCATTTTAACCCTCGATTGCCGGCGAAGTTTTGTTTTCATCGGCAAGATACAGACTGTAACAGCGAAAGACCCTGCGGCTCGGCTAGAATCGTTGAAGCCATGTCAGGCCCCCCTAATCTTTGTCTCTATCGTGAAGATGTCCCCATGCGATCCATCATCGTTGCCGCGGTTTTCAGTATTTGGCTCGTTCCAACGGTCCAGGCGGCCGATTCGGCTCGACCCGGCGCTCCGCACCTCTTTCCACACGACGTTTTGGCTTATGCTCGCATCAATGACATGACGGAGCTGAAGCAGACGGTCAAAGAGGGACAGTTCGGGAAATTATTGAACGACCCAGAACTCAAGCCACTCGCGGGCGACTTGTACGCCGGAACAGCCGACTTGTTCCAACAAGTTGGCGAGCGGTTGGGAGTTTCGCTGGATGAATTGCTGAGCATCCCGGAAGGGGAGGTCGCCGTTGGCCTGTTGGCTTTTGATGCCGATGACAGGCAAGATACGACGGCGGATGCACCACAGGGAGATTCGCCGGCAGCGCTTCGTGAACGGATCGAACGTCGGCGTCGCCGCAATGGTAGGATCGGCATGATCGGCATCATGGAGGCGGGCGACCGTAACGGTTTGCTAAAGAGGTTGCTCGATCGCTTATCCGATCGCTTGCTCAATCAAGGCTACGCAGTTCGCGATTCGGAAGCCTTCGACACTCCGATCACCGCGTTTCAATCGCCCGGCGTGGGGCAACCGGGAATTGAGTTTTGTCAGTTGGAAGGGGTGACGATTTTCGGCGTCGGTGACGGCGTCGTCGAAGAGACGCTGGCGCGCTGGAAAGGGACGGACAAAACCAAGTCGCTGGCACAGAATCAAGATTTCGGAGCCGTGATGGGGCCGTGCGTGGGGGCCGAAGCGACCGAGCCGCAGATTACCTTCTTCGTCAATCCGTATGCGATCGGCGAGCGTCTCATCAAGGCACGGGGTGGAGCGGCGGCCCTGGTGTGGCCGCTGATCGAAGACTTGGGAATCGACAAACTGAAGGGAATCGGTGGCAGCAGCTTTAGCGGTGGCGAAACGTTTGACGGTATTTTGCATGTGCACGTTCTGGTGCAGGCTCCGCGAGATGGTTTGTTTTCCGTTGTGCGTCCGGCGAGCGGCGACATCAATCCGCCGAAGTGGGTGCCCGATGACATTTCCAGCTACACAACGCTGTATTGGGATCTGCCCAATTCCTACAAAGGCTTGGGCCGCATCGTCGATCGATTTCAAGGCGAGGACACGCTTGAGCGTCGCGTCGAGGAGCCGCTGCAACGTGAGTTCGGCATCGATGTTCAAGGCGACTTGTTGGAATTGCTAACCGGCCGCGTGACGTTGGCCCGCTGGTACGAGCCACCGGCTCGCATCAACAGCCAATCGCAGTTGTTTGGAATCGAGGTCAAAGACGCTGCCAAAGCGGCCGAGCTGTTGGCGAAACTAGCCGACCGCTTTCCGGAACAGATGAATCGCCAGGACGAGGGTAACGTGGTCGTCTATGCCGGGCGACAGCCTCCCGCCGATCGCTTCCCCGAAAACTTGCGTCGGCCTGAACCGCGTCTTGCTTTGCTGGGAGATCAGATCTTGTTCACAGACAGCTCGTCGTTTCTGCAACGTGCCATTCGAGCTCACGGTGGGGCTCAGCCGCGACTAACCGGGGTGCCGGAATACGATTTAGTGGCTGGTGAAGTGGGCGGCAAACTGGACGGACAACCACCCTTTCTGTTCAGCTTTTCTCGTGCTCAGGAGATGCTGCGTCAGTTCTATGAAATGGCCGCCGCACCGGAGATGAAGGCATCGCTGGCGCGTCAGGCGGAGAACAACCCTGGGATGGCCAGATTGTCGGAGATCATGAACAAGCACGATCTGCCGCCATTCGACGTGCTGTCAAAGTACTTTGCTCCGGGCGGTTCGTTTGCTTACGATTCGCCCACGGGGATTCATTACACCACGTTCAATTTACGACCCATGCCGTAATCACTCAGTTCGCTTGTAACTGTTGAAAGTTGCTGTCGTCGAACAGCTCAAAGTCGACCGGTTTGTTTTCGGTCGGCGGGTCGCCGGGGGAATTCGTTGGCGAGGCGAGTCGTGCGTCTGCCGTCGGGCGTGTGGCGATGCGATCGTTGGCATCGACCTCACGCAGGTGTTCCATCAAAACCCGGCGGACTTCGAGAATCGTTTTACTGTTGGTATGGATCTTCATGTGGTCCGCTTCGACAATGATCTCGCTTTCCGCATCTTTCAAATGGGCACTGGAGTATTCGACCACGCCATCGCCTCCATTGCTGATCCTCCCGAAGAAACTTTCCTTTTCCACCACCCCGACCACATTGTGATATTTCACCCCTGGGGCCCGTTGGGCTCGGAGCATGACCGGAAAGATTGGTGAGTCAGGCGATAAGGAATCGATCGCATTGGAGCACGTCAGCATCTTGGTGTCTTTGAAGAAGCCCGGATTGGCGACGGCTAGCTGGGTGCCGGTGTTGACCGCGAAACTGGGGAGCCGGATGATTTTTCGAGCGAGCCAGCGGGTGTAGTCGTTTGCGAATTCACTGCCGCGATGTGGCGTGGCAATTGTCACCACGCGACGAACCGATTGGTTGGGTTTGAAGAACAAGGCACTGGCCAATTTAGTGCGCGCCCCCTGCGGCCCTTGCAGTTGCTCCACCGGTTTGTTGCTGACGATTTGCCAAAAGTCTTGATTGCTGTTGATCGTTTGCATCTTGCTGACCAAGCCGCCCATGCTGTGTCCGACCAACACCATTTGATCCATCATCGGATCCTGGCGTTGCGGATCGAAGGCTTCGCGAACTTGGGCGATGTCGTTGCGCATCTGCGTCGCACTGACCCAAAACGGCTGGCCCGATGGATACATGTAGAACCAGAATTGGTAGCGATCACGGATCTGAGGAAAGGACCGCAAGTCGTTAAACATGTCCATCCATGTCAGCGGACTGGACCACAGGCCATGGACCATCACCACTGGAATCCGGTTCGGATCATAAGGCTCCAGCATGTACAGCCCACGGACGTCTTGCGATTTTGCAGGGTTCAATAAGCCCTCGGTCGCCTTGTCACGTTTGCGGAATTGAGGGCTGTCGAGGAAGTACGCCAGCGGGGTTGTTAAGTCGGTTTCGAGAGGCGCCCAACGGCCTGCCAGTTCCACCTGGTTATGGCTGAGTGGATCAAAAAACTCGAGCACGCACTTTTGTGGGGGTTCGCCCGGTTTGCGATCTTCGTCGGTGCAGCGCAGTAACGCCGTGACGGCATAGCTGAGCCCTTCGGGATAATACTTCTCACGTTGAGAATCGCCTTCGCGCGGCCGTCGCACCGCCAATAGCGGAACGCCCAAGCCGTAGGTGAGGTGGCGGTTGTTGAGGGTTTCGACGCGAAAGTCACTGACGAACTCGTAGCGTTCAAATTCCTCCGCCGGCCATTTGCCCCGAGCCACAGTGTCGATCGTAAACGACCGCTCGGGCGTCTTGATCGTGTAGCTCTGCCCGGGCCGGAGATCGCTTTCTTCGCACAGTAGTCGCAGGGTGTCTTCGAGCGATTCGTTGTACAAATCACAGGCGCCGCGGAACTGTGGGTCGTACGGGTTGCGAATTTCATTCAGCTCATCGGAAAACAGATACTGATAGCTGCTGGTCATTGCCATGCCGTAGTGGTGCAGCGCGTCGCTGTTCGTGCCCAGACGTTCGGCTTTTTTGCCCTCCACATAAGACAATTCGCCGACGGCAAAGACCAGCTCGTTGTCTTCGTTGGTCGACGCGATTTCGAGCAGTTTCGCGAGCGTCTCGTCCGGTTCACGCTCGTACGATTCGCTCAAACCAAACCGTTGCAGTAACTGCGTCGTCCGGTCGCTCAATGCCGGACCTTGGCGTCGCATCAATTTCAGCGGCACCGCGAGCGCGTTTTCGCGAACCGGCCGAGTCGATATGTAACGTGGGGCGGCACAACCACCGACGCCCACGACCACGATCAACCATCCAGCCAGCCAACTTGCTTGGCGAACCGGTGTCGCGGGTCGATAGGGGCGAGTCGTCTGCATTTTGCCGCGGGGGGATTGGTCTGAGCAGCCAATGAAAAGGCGGCGGGAGCGTAGCTAGATTGGCTGCCGGGTGTCAACGTGAATGCAAAGCGGTGATAGCAAAACCGATGCGATTTCGGCTTACCTCCCTTCGCTAATCGCCCATTTTGTGTTACCAACCGCGTTTCCTCGACAAGATCCGCAGCCATGTTTCGTCTTTCCGATCGACTCGCTCGCAGCCTGCCGTTTTATTACGGCTATTTGATGGTGCCCGTGGCCGTCGTCGCGCAGATCTGTACCAGTCCCGGCCAAACGTTTGCCGTGTCCGCGTTTATGCCGTCGATCCGTGAAACCCTGGCCTTAAGCGATACGCGGATGGCGTTGGCTTACATGTTGGGCACGTTGTTAGCCGCCGTGCCGTTGTCGCTGGTCGGACCGCTAAGCGACCGAGTGGGGCTGCGATGGACAACCGGGGCGGTCGCGATCGGCTTGATTTCGACCTGTTGGGGAGCCAGCTACGTGCAAGGTTTCTGGACGCTGTTGCTCGCCTTTTCGTTGCTCCGTTTTCTAGGGCAAGGCTCGTTGACGCTGTTAAGCGGCAATGTCGTGTCGATGTGGTTTCAGCAAAAGCTGGGCACGGTGACGGCCGTGATGAGCGCCGGTATGGCGGCCGCGTTTGGCTTGGTGCCGCCGACGTTGCTGTGGAGCATCGAAACGTACGGCTGGAGAGAAACGTATCGGTTGGTGGCGGTTGTGATCGCGATCAGTCTGCTGCCGTTAATCGCGTTGGTGTTTCGCAATCGGCCCGAAGATGTCGGGCAATTGCCCGATGGCGAGACCGCGCCGCAAATGCTCGGTGCCGGCTCCGGGCAAGATAGCGACACTGGCGACACTGGCGACACTGGCGACACTGGCGACACTGGCGACACTGGCGACGAAGCGGGCATTGATTTCGAAAACGATCTCCGAGACATGGCACAGCCGATCCAGCGGTTGCCGATCCGAGCGGTTTCGTTGCATGAGGCGATGGCGCATCGCACCTACTGGATCCTCGCGATCAGTCTGTCGACGTGGGCGATGATCGGTACCGGATTGGTCTTTTATGCTCTGGAGATTTTTGCCAATCAAGGCATCCCGCCCGATCGCAGCAAAGTCCTGTTCGCCACGTTTTCCACGGCGATGCTGGCGCTGCAGATCGTCGGCGGTTTACTAGCCGATCGCTTGCCCTTGAATCGGCTTTTAGCAGTGGCGTTTGCCTGTTTGACCCTGGGAGCACTGGCGGTTCCGCTGACAAGCCAACCATTGCATATGCATCTATTCGCAGCCTTCTTCGGAGCCGGGCAAGGCTTGGCGATCTCGGTCTCGTCGACGATGTGGGTCCGCTACTACGGTCGCGAGAACTTAGGGAAAATCCGCGGTGCGGTGTGGTGCATGACGGTCGCCGGCAGCGGTTGCGGGCCGTTGATTTTGGGACAACTGTCGGACTTGCTGGACAGTTATCAGATCGGGCTGTGGTTGTTCGTCGCGATGCTCGCGCCGCTCAGCGTGCTGACGTTGTGGGCGACGCCTCCGCCGCCCAACGCACTGCCCGCGTGAGCAAAGAGGCCGATGTCCGGCTAAGGCATCGGCAGCAGTGCTTTTTGCTTTGTGAAAATCAAGGCGGGCCGCTTGGCGAGATCGGTAAAGACGACGGTGCTGATATGCGTCGGCTCTTCTCGCATAAAGAGGCGATTGTGCAGTCGCAGCGGTCCCTCACCGGCTGGTCGCGACCATTCAAAGTACAGCCACACGTACTTGCCACGATCATCGGTCTCATAGCCCACCCAGTGAACTTCGCCGATTTGCTGCTCCGAGCGTTGCGGACGCAGATGCTTGGCGATGTACTTCTTCAGCATGCCGTTGGCATCGGCAGGTTGTAATTTGTCCAGCACGATGCGGCGTTGTTCCTGCGTCGATAACGCGGCATCCAAATCGATCGGGTCGACTCGCAACGAGACCTCATATCTCTCTGATTCCGCATTCCAAGCCACCTCCGCCAAACTGCGGTGGAAGGGATGGAACATGGCAAACAGAATCAGCGTAGCGAACATGTGATCTCGTACGAGTTAGTTACTTCCAAACGTTTGACACGTCGTCGGCCAGCAACGAGAGGAAGTCGTCTTTGTCCTCTTCGCTGTCATCCGATCCGAAATCGATCGGAGTCATGTTCGCCCCATTGGACGAACCGCCGGTCGAGCCACCCGCGTCGATAGCGGGATCCAAGGCTTCACTTTCCAGCGAGCCAAAGACCGAATCGGTTGAGGCAGTGGACAGGTCGGTCGTCGGCGAGCTGATCGGTGGGGCACTCTCCCCTTGGCCACGTGACGCACGGGCTTGGCGACCGAGGGCATTGATCACTTGCAACGCATCGAAGGGAGTGATTTCCGAGTCCCCGTCGACGTCCGCAAAGACAGTGATGTTCGCTGCCGATTCACCACTAACGTTGCGTGACAAACGGTTCAGCGTGTTGATCACCCCCAAGGCATCGACCGCAGAAACATAGCCGTCGCCATTGACGTCATACGGATTCAGGCCGTTTTGTCTTGCCGATTCGCCGGTCGGAATTGTAATGTCGATCGATTCGACGTCGTAGCGAATCTGCGAGATGCTGACAGGTCCGGGAGGATCGAACAGCAAGGTATCTTGGAACGGCGAGAAGTCCGCCGGATCACCAACAAATCGGAGGTTGCCCGGCCCGATGGCTTCGAAGAACAGCGTCGCCATCAAAGTGGGCTCGCCACCGAGTGGGTTAGCGGTGCCTTGCGTGTCGAGCTGCAGCGTTCCGAATTCGTTGATCAAGCCCGGTGTGGAGCCCACCCCGACGGCAGCCTGTTCATTGAACAGCGGTCCAAAGATGACATCGAACCCAAAGTCGGTGCCCAAGGCATTCGTCGGAACGGCTAGTCCGCGGTCGTAGAGGATGTCGAGGAAGCCGGCGAAGACTCCTTGCACCGACGTTTGCAACGGCGATCGCAAATCATCCAGCAGCACTTGCACGCCGAATTCATCGCCCACGTTCAGCGGTCCGACGATCGGATTTCCGTTAAGATCGACAAACTCAAAATCAATCGCGACGATGTCATCGGCCGCCGCGGCTCCGACCGTCAGAGTCACTTCGGCAGTGCTGCGGAATCCATCGGCAGTCACAATCAGATAGCGGAAGCTATCGACGCCCGTCGTGCCTGCGTCGGCGCGGTAGACGAAGATGTCGTCATTCAGCGTGTCGGTGCCACGATCGTCGATCACGATGTTGCCGCGTGTCGGTGCGGTTACAAGACCACGTTCAGCGATCACGCCGGTAGCACCGAGCAGGTCGTTATCGAACAGCCGGAACCTTGCATCCTGACCCGGCAGGATCAGTTGGCCGAACGAATCTTGAGAGTTGGGGAATGAATCATCCACCGCCTTGGTCGGTGTACCGCCAACTTGACTACGGATCACCAATTCGGCTTTGCCAAACTGCTGCAGGTTAAACGGCACCGCGACGTCGCTGCCCAGCACGAGGACTTCGCTGACCGCCAAGTCCGACGGGTCGGCTTGGAAGACGGCCACGCCTTCGGCGGAAGCTTTCAGACGCACGGTGAACAGTTCGGCGGGACCAACATGATCGACTTCCGCACCGACCGGTTGCGTACCACCGATTTCATTCAGCAAGCCCGGCGTTCCCGCATCGCCGGTTTGGAAGACGTTGCTCGCACCGGTAAACAAAGGCCCGAACGAGATATCAAATGGGAAGCCGTTCGTCGCACCACTCACCGGCACGGTCGACACCAGTTCGTCGGTGTACAGCAAGTCCAAGAACGCACTCGCGACCCCTTCGCGTTGCTGCAATGGCAGATTGCGGAGATCCTCCACAGATACCGTTAGCAAGAATTCATCGCCGACCCGCACGTTATCGATGGCGACATTGTCGTTGGGGTCGGTGATGGCAAAGGAAAAGGCCACGCTTTCGTCCTGCAAGCCGGGCAGCATCTTCACCGTCACGGTCGCCATGCTCGATTGACCACGACTGTCGACGACGGTGTAGTTGAACTGCTCGGTACCCGCAAAGCCGGCCCGAGGATTGTAGATCAGCGATTGCCCGCCGCCGACCAAATCGATCCGGCCGCCTTCACTACCTTGACTGAACGAACCGATTCGCAAACCACCATTGATACTTGCGACGTCATTGTTCAGCACTTCGAGTGGCTGGTTGACGACATTCTGCGGAACCGAGAACGTATCGTCGACAGCGATCGGAACGGCCGTTTGGAAGGTCACGGTAACGCCCACGTTACCCGGCCGAGCAACCTCTACGCCCGTCACCGTATTGCGGACGATATAGGAGAATTGGTCGAGGCCAATGAATCCATTGGGTGGCGTGTAGAGCAGGCTGCGACCGCCATCGGCGATCTGCACCAATCCACGCGGCGTCGGACCGGCCAAACGGACGATCTCCAGCGGCGCGCCGGGCAACTCAAAGTCGTTGGCCAACACATCGAGCGGATTGGCCACACTGTTGCGAGGCACCGAGAACTCGTCAGGATTCACCACCTCCGGCGAAATCTGCACGTTGAAGATGTAATCTTCCACTTCACCACTATCGGCAGGGCCGACCGGCGTCAAACCTGAAGAGTTGCTGTAACGGAAGCGAGCCACCACTTCACCCGGTGTGGCGCTTGGCGGAACTTCAATTTCCAGGACTTGAGGACCGTTGGCTAGCTGCCGATTGATGAGGATGTGCTCGCCGGGGTCGTTGAAGTCGTCGTCACGGTTGAAATCGATCCAGCCTTGCAGGAAGGCTGGGGCACCCGTGTTGTTGGTCGCTGTGACTTCGACTTGCGCCGTCGCGTCAGCGGCGAGGGGACTGAGCAACCGCACGCCATCTTCGTCATCCCGGACGGTGCCGTCGATTTGCAACACACCATTCAAATCATCGAAGTTCGCGCCGGCACTGTGTGTGCCATCCAGTTCACGGTCGACCGAAGCACCGAGGAACAAACCGTCCACAATGCCATGGCTGGGGCCGTTTTCGGAAGAGGTAACGGGGTATCCTAGTGGTGCGTCACCATAATCGCGGGCTGGCAAATTACCGAAGTTGAAGTTGCCATTCAGTACCGAACCGTTGAACGTGACAGCGTGCTCAAAATTACCGGCCGGTCCCGGTAAGGTTTGAAGGAATCCCGGTTCCACGACTTCGCGGATGACGTAATTGCCTGGGCCAGGAAAGTCGATGCTGTAGCTACCGTCGGCAGCCGTCATCGTCCGCGGCTCCCCGATGTCGGGCCGATCATCGCCGTCCAAATCGAGGTAGATAAACACGCCTCCGATGCCCGGTTCGCCGGCATCCATGAAACCGTTGCCATTCAAGTCGGCAAATTTGGTGCCCGTGATATCCGACTGAATGCGGTTGAAACCAAACTGAATCGCCGCGGCTTGGCCGGCAGTGACGATTTGGCTGGTCGGCGTCGTGGCCACGGAAGCGGCCGGCGTTACAACCGCGATCGTTGCCGGACCGGGCGCGACTTGTAAAGTGAACGAACCATCGGCCTCGGAGAGGGTCGATTGCTCGTTGGTGTCGAGCAGACCGTTATTGTTGACGTCGTTAAAGACCGTTACGCCCGCCAAGCCAGAGTCGCCGGTCGACTGGCCGTTGGCATTGGCGTCATTGAAGGCGAAGCCGGTAACCGAGGCGCCAATTTTACCGGTCGACAGTCCAAAAGCGATCGTGTTGGCAACGTCCTGAGCCCCTACCATGATGCCTTCCACGGGCGAGAAGACATCCCAGACAAAATCAATGTCTTGGTCGTCCGCGGTACCAAAAATGCCGTCCAGGCCGACCTCGGTGAAGGCTTCCAGGTCACCCCCTTGGTCCATCAGCGAGAGCCTTGCGTTGGCGTTGTCCTGATGCCAACCGCCAAAGAAGTGTCCCGCTTCATGAGCCGTGACATTGCCGATGAATGTCGCGAACTGTTCGACCCGGCTCACGCCACCGGCGCGAGGAATTGGATCGATGAAGTCCAAGATCCCGTCGAGCAACACGAAGGAGCTTTCCGACGTATTGAAGTTACCGACGTCGATACTCGACGCCAAACCGATGGTGTCGATGCCTGCTTCCTCAGCCGTGCCGCCGATGATCACACGGCTGACGTTGGGCTGGCCATACGGATCGGCATGGTCGCGGCTGTTGAGGATCTCAATACCGAATTCACCGGGAACCCCGGTGTCCGCGAAACTGCCGTTGTTGGCGCTAAGCGGCAATGACTCCAGGAAGTTCTCTTCCATGTTGGCGATGATCGCATCGATGATGCGGTCTTCGTCCTCGGGCAGGATTTGCCATTCGTCGAGGAAAGCCGCCAGGGGCGACAGTCGTGCGGTGCCGGTCGTCGGCAGGCCGGTCACCGGGTCGACAGGCGTTAACTCCGAGCGGGAATAAATCGCGCCGTCGAAATCGAGGAACAGCTTCTGCTGGGTCCCGATCGGTTCGCTTTCTAAAACCGGGCGATACGTCCGCAAGCCGACGGTGTAGTTCCCCGAAAAGCCATTGGGAGCCATTCGTAAGAAGTAACGCCCACTTTCGGGCACCACCTGTGCACCGAGGGATGTCCCGACCGTTTGTAGAGGTGAATTGAACGGATAAGGCGTCGTCACCGGACCGCCACCCGCGAAGTTCACATTTCCCGCGAACCAGAAGTCGCCGCGCTGATAAGGCAATGCCGATTCGAAAAACACGTCGAACTCGCCGACGCCGCCGACCACCGAAATGTCCAGAATATCGCCAGCGTCCAAGTCAAAACTGAACCAATCGACATCCTCAGGGATCCGCTGATTCACGTCGACCAACGACAACGATCCGGTCAAATCGATCGTGCTCTCATCACCCGCACCGGTCCCCAGCGGCAAAAATTCCGCTGTCAGTTTGGTGTCGTTCGTGCCCACCGATCCCAAAGTTTCGGCTTCTCGCGCCTGAAACGCGGGCACGGAGCCGACGTTTCTGGCTTGGGTGAAAGTACGTAATCCAACATCGCTCCCGCCCGTTCCCAGGCCACCGGCTAACAACTGACGAGCCTCAAGCCCCTCCAGCGTTAAACGACGCTTGGCCAACTTGGAACGTCCCGATTGTGCCTGGCGACGGCTGGCTTTTTGTTTGGCTGACTTCACCATCTAGTCCCTGCTCGATTGAACGGAGCATCGCAAGTCGCTGCGATCCATATAGATTTGTCGGAAATGTGCTGTCGGCACACCCAGTAAGCGGTATCGACTGCCGCCTGTTGCCAGTTGCGATAAAATAGGCTAAATCGGGTGTTTGGATAAGTTGTGAGCCCGATTCTAGTTACGGCCCCTACACTGTCAACGAAAGGCTTCCTTTGCGATGCGCCTTTCACCCATGAAGTTCCCCGCGAACCTCCAAATTACTGCCACCAACCGATTAATCGGCATAATTGCAACGGAGGGTGCGGCTAACTCTTGTGGAGACCCGGCCGCGGTTACTTAAGCGGTCAGGTGGCGAACGCAGGCACATCAGCGGCCTTATTCTAGCTTGCGACTTTGAATCTTCGCCACAATTTGGGCGGAAATCATCCGAGGTAGCCAGCGAGTGGCAAGCGTGCCCAAGCGGTTGAACAAGCCGGGGGTCACGTTCCGGCGGCCTTGCCGGTACCCGCGATAGCCTGCTTGGGCGACGACGGTGGCAGATAGCGAGTTCTTGTCAAAAATCCCTAACGAACCGATCCCGCTGCGACTGGCAAATTCGGTCGAGACAGGTCCGGGAGCCAGCGAAGTGACATGGATCGGGGTCTCACGCAGTTCGAATCGCAGCGCATCGGAGAACGACTGGACGTAGGCTTTGGAGGCGTAGTAAACCGCCATGTAGGGTCCTGGCGGAAAGGCGGCAACCGACGAAACGTTTAAGATCCCGCCGCGACGGCGAGCAAGCATGCCCGGCAGCAGGCGATGCGTCAGCTCGGTGAGGGCTGCTACATTGACGGCGATCGTGGCCATTTGCGTCCCCCGCTTCGACTCCGCAAATTTGGACAAGATGCCGAAGCCCGCGTTATTGACCAGCACATCGATCGTTAATTGTCGGTCTTCCATCGCTTGGCATAACTGCTCTGGGCCCGTCGCGGCGGCCAAGTCCATCGGGATGACTTCGACCCGAACGCCAAACTCCGCCCGAAGTTGCTCGGCGAGTTCGACGAGCTGTTCCTCGCGTCGCGCCGCCAGCACCACGGTGGCTCCGTCGGCGGCGAAGCAGCGAGCGATCGCAGCCCCGATGCCGGAGCTGGCGCCGGTAATCAGGACAGTTTCGGAGGAATCAGGCATGCGACTTTAACAAGGAAGTGGAGGGTGAGGCCGCTTGGTGAGGCGCGTTGGAGTGAGCCACACTGGCGCTGTTTCTCGGACGATTCGATGCTTGATCCCTGTTAGGGTGGATCGTGCCCGCCGGGATGCCACGGGTGGCATTTTAAGATCCTGCGTGCGGCCATCCAACAACCGCGAAAGCAGCCGTATTTCCCGAGCGCCAGAATGGCGTATTCGCTGCAACTGGGGGTAAACCGGCAGCAGGGCCCAAACAGAGGACTGATCCCGGTCTGGTAACAGCGAATTAGAAAGATGGCACTTCGGCGGAACATGGTGGCGATCAAACGTTACTTTGCCTCGCGGTTCAGCGGTTCTTCGACCACCAGGGCCGCCGGAAAGTCAGCCGCCTCGTCCCCGCCTCGCTCAGCCCAGCGTTTATTCTGCGAGCCGCCGCTGGGTTGGTTCATCGGCAGGTCCATCCCGCCGGCTTCGCTGAGCATTTCATACAGACGATTTTCCATTTTCTTGGCGATCGGTCGAAATTGGGGCTCGTGAATCAGATTGCGGGTTTCCCCCGGGTCGGCTTGCAGGTCGTACAACTCGTCGGTGTCCCACAATCCGTAATAGGTGATGTACTTGTACTGTTGGCCTCGCAGCGCGAACTGCGTAGGGGACTGGGGGAAGTTCTTTTCCCAGTAATAGACATACAAGAAGTAATCGCGCCACGATTCAGGCGTCTTGTTGGGCATCTCCAGGAAGCTCATCCCGTCCATGTACTGCGGCGTTTCCAATCCGGCGGCCTGCATGATCGTCGGCCCGATATCGATATTGCCGATCACCTGCTCGACAACTTTGCCCCCTTCGTACAAATCGGGGCACTGCATCATCATCGGAACTCGGATCGAAGCCTCGTAGGAGACTCGTTTGTCGATCAAACCGTGTTCGCCAAACATGAATCCGTTGTCGCCCATGTAAACGACCAGTGTGTCGTCGTGGACGCCCATCTTCTTCAGTTGCTGCAGCACTTTGCCGACGCTGTCATCGACGGCCAGCAGCGATTCGCAGTAGCGTCGATAGAGGTAATCCAACCCCTTGTCGCTGTGATACGAAAAGTCGATTCCATGCCAACTGTTGCGTTGATCGCGGACCCAGCGCGGGGCATTGTTTTCGGCCGTAATTTCCTCGCCACGGGGTAAGAAACCGAGGTCGGCGTCGGCGTAACGACCGGCGTGGCGTTCGGCAGGGGTGAAGTTCGCGTGAACCGCTTTGTGCGACAAGTACAAGAAAAACGGTTTGTCGGAAGACTGTTTCTCCAGCCAATCGACGGCATAATCGGTCAGCTCGTCGGTGATGTAGCCTTTCTGTGGGACTCGCTTCCCATTCAGGTTCATCGTGTACTTGGGACCAGGCGATAGGTAGTTGCCTTGGCCGCGAAAGCTGAGCCAATAATCGAAGCCGGGACGCGGGTCGTCGTGATGGCCACCCATGTGCCACTTGCCGATAAACGCGGTCGAGTAGCCGGCACGTTGAAGGTACTGCGGAAAGAACTTCGTGCCGGGCGGGACTTGGCGGTTGTTATCGATCACGCGGTGCCGGTGGGTATACAGACCGGTCAGGATCGAGGCGCGACTGGGCGAGCAGAGCGAAGTGGTAACAAATGCATTTTTCAGATGCACGCCGTTGCTGGCCAAGGAATCGAGATGCGGCGTTTCCAAGAACGGATGGTTCATAAAACCCATCGCGTCGTAACGGTGATCGTCGGTCAAAATGAAGACCACGTTACGCGGCTGCACGCCCTCGATCTTGGCGACCGCGGGCAATGTTTCTTCAACAGCCTGGCAAGGCAACAGACCGATGATGGCCCAAACCAGACTACCACAACCAACACGACCAAACATGCAACACTCCTCAAAAAGGCATTCAAAAGCAGGCCCCGCATGATAACGGGAATCGGGCCAAGCCGCTGCCAAGAATCGCGAGGATCGAGCCGTTCTCTCGGAATTGCGGTGTCCGGTCGCCGCGTCTGCTGATGAACGCCGCGTTGGGGTTACGAAGGGTCGGGAGCCGGCGGTTCGGGTTGGGATGCCGGTTGCTTTGAGCGGATCGGTTCGGGGATCGGTTCGGGGATCGGGGACGGCTCCGCGGGGGTTTCTCCTGCCCACCAGCTACGGAAACTCCCGAGTGTGCGCTCCACCATTCGCCCCGAGAGAAAGTCCTCGGTCCAGGTCACGCGTTCGCCGTCGAAATTGTTCCAAACCGCTTCCAGGTAGGGCGAGCTAGCGGTCGACAGGGTGCTATACAAACCGGCTTCGCGGATCTCCCGCAACGCATCGGTGTAATGCGACAAGACATGTTGGTCCAGCAGATTGCTGGCGACCGTGACCGACGACAGGGCCCCTTTGGAAACCAAAGTTAAACGATTCATGGCAAACATCGTCATCGTGGCACTAACATCGAGCAGCCCCACGTCGGCCGCGGTGGCGGCCGTCTCCATTTCGCTCCACATCCGCGCGATCTCGGATTGTGGCAGGACGTCGGTCGGATCGATGTCGGCAATCGAGTCACGCGTGTGCTGGATCGTTTCGCGCAAACCTTCGATGTTGATCGGAGGTTGGTCCAACACACCGGTGGCTTGCTCGCCCGTTTTTTGCAGTGCGTCGAGCAGGTCCGAGACGTGATCGATCGAGCTCTCGGGATCGATCACACCCTGTTTCTTCAGTTCGACGCTCAGTTGTTTGAGGTAAAAACTGGAGCCGTACGCGATGTCGCTGAAGGCGGCCAGCACGGTCAAGGGCGACAGGTGGAGTGTCGACATGCTGGCGATGTCCAGCATGCCGCCGATCGCTTTGCGAGCCAACTGCGTTTCTTCGATCGTCCCCTCCACGTTGACTGGAGTCGCTGTGACCACGCCGCCAAAATCGTGGACCGCCATGTCGAGCGATTGCTGCACAAACAACGCGTAGCTGCGCGACGAACGGAACGCGGTGGGAATCAGCCTAGCGGCGGTCTCGTGCAGCAAACCTCCGGCGACGGCCGATAAACTTCGCACGGTCCGTTCGGGCAACGATAGACCGTAGAACAGGAAATCGAGCAGCGATTCATCGCCCGTTGGCTCGGCGCCGTCTGGCGGAAGAGGTTCTTCGCTCGGTTCCGGTGCATCAGACGACGTCGGGGGAGCCATACTATTTTCCTTCGATGTAGCGAATCGTGCCCTGGCGCTGGCCTGGGGCTCCAGCTAATTTCGCCAGCACGACGACTTCCTTGCCAACCCACGGCTGAGGATCGACTTTATTTTCGTCCCAACCATCCAGCGGCACCGAAACGTCGGAGTCGATTTGCAGGATCAGCTCGTCGTCGCGCTGCTCCAGCGTGCCGGTGGCCAACAGACCACCGTTATTCTTAATGTCCCCACGCGACACCCAAGGGCTGCCGAATTTGGCCATCGTTTCCAATTGTCCGGCGGCCCGCAGGTCGGCGATCAGCTGAGCATACGCGGTTGCGGCTTCGGGCTGACCCTGCTCACCCACTTCGGCCAAAGCATAATAAAACGGTGCCAGCAATGCGCCTTTGCCTTTTGAATCGCCCGAGTACTCGGCCAGGTCGGTCGAGAGATTCCGCACCCGCTCCATGGTATTCAACAAGGTGGGCGAGATCGGTTGCGGTTGTGGTTCCGCCGCCGGTGCGGGATCGGCGGTGACTTCGGTGACGCTCGGTCCGAGATCATCCGCTGTCGAAGCGTCGACCGTCATCTCCGGTGCGGGCGTGTCAAACGGCGAAGGCACGTCGGAACTGGGAGCCGGCAGGAGATTCTCCAGTGCATCGGGTTGTTCGGAAGAGGCCGTGTCGAACGAACTAGCGTCGTCGGCTGGCAGTTCCGGGATGCTCATCGCGGCGACCTCGTCCGCAGCGGGTTCGGCAACAGCGTCATCTGCCAGTTCGCCGTCTGCCAGTTCGCTGGTCAGGCCCGCAGCCGAATCGTTTTCCGGCATCGCGGGATCGCTAGCCGACTGCGGCACAAAGGTTTCTTCCCTTTGGTTCATCGCGTCGAAGTCCGGCATGGCACCACCACCGAGCTGCCGTCCAGAAGGCCGCGAATCGGCCACAGGTCCCGGCGCGGCGGCCGTCTTTGAGGCTCCTTGAGGCTCGCCAGCCAGGATGCCAATGTCGGGCAGGAAGTCGAATTTCCGCCAGCCCATCGCTTGCACGCCGTACAGAATCGCGGCCGCTAGAGGGATCGATACCACACCGCCGAGCACCATCTGGATCATCGTCTTGAGGGGCGAAGCCGATTTCCTGCCACGTCCTTTGGGACGCGGCAAGGGATTGTCAAACGCGGGTGTGGCCGAATCGTCGACAACGGCTCCCGACATCAAACCGATCGCCTCGCCGTCATTGTTCTCGTCGGAATCGGTGGCGAACGAAAATGTTGACTCTTCTTCCTCGCCATCATCGAAAGTGAAGGCCGGCGCATCGGATGAATCGTTCGACCACCCTGAGGCGGGTTCGTCGTCGACTTCGATATCGGCGAAGCCGTCCGCGGCATGCGTGGCGGTGGCGGAGTGCGCCGCGCCGGCCAGGGCTCCGGCCGAAGCCATGGCCGCACCACTTAAGCCGCCGATCAGCGTTCCCGCCGAATAGGGAATCGCGGTTCCCGTGTTGTCGACCCATTCCAACATCGGTGGCAAGCGATCTTGGAATTCTTCAAACGAATACGTTTCACGACACCAGGGGCAGCGGGCCGACGCGTCTGCCGGAGGTTGGGCGTCGGGGATGCGAATGGTCTCGTTGCAACGCGGGCAGGCGGCTTGGCTCATCAGTTAACTCAGGCGAATAGAGGTTGAAGGATTTCAATTATGGTCTCTGCGGCGGCAAAAGTCAGCAATGTGGTCGCATCCAATGCGGCATAACCAAAAAAGTTAACGGAATGCCCAGCCGAACGCACGGTATCCGCCCTTGCAACCGCTACAGCCGATGCATTCCCCAATTCGCCAGGACCGGCACCCCCTTTGTGGTCTTTCCGCTTCCTAGGTGGTGGCTCGCTCGCTCGTCGTATCCAACGTTTGACAGATCGAACTCTCGATGATTCCGCGCCGCCTGACGGACCGTTTCCATGACACCGACCCGTTCCGCACTTCCTGGAATACCCACCTTTGCAAGTCCTTACGGCGACGAAGAGGACGCCACGTTATTGGCTCCCGCTGGCAGCCCCCGCAGCAATGAACTCGCAGCCACACAAGAGTGCTGCCTGGTGCAAATCTATCCACCCGATATGGTCAACGGCATGCTGTTGCTGGAGCAAGATGTATTTTCGATCGGGGAACCGGAGAACGACTTGTCTCTTCCCGACAGCAGTGTTTCCCGGCGGCACGCTGAATTTCGACGAAGCGGTTGTGGCTACGACTTGGTCGATCAAGGCAGCACCAATGGTTCGCTGGTCAACGGCCAGCCCGTCAGCGTGGCTCGTTTGCAGTCCGGTGACACGGTCAAGCTGGGCCACTACATGTTTAAGTTTCTGTCCGCTGGCAGCGTCGAGTCACAGTATCACGAGACGGTCTATTCCGCGATAACGCGAGACGCATTGACCGGCGCTGTGAACCGACGTTATCTGATGGAAGCTCTGCCGCGAGAGATCGCGCGGAGTGCTCGGCAAGCCTGTCCGCTGGCAGTCATCATGCTGGACATCGATCATTTCAAATCGATCAACGACACACATGGCCATTTGGTAGGAGATGAAGTGCTCCGCGAGTTCGGCAAACGCGTCCAAACGCTCTGTCGCGAAGAGGACCTGTTGGCGCGTTATGGCGGAGAAGAATTCTGCCTGGTCCTGTTTGGCTCCGAGCATGCCGAAGCGATTGAAATGGCCGAGCGTTGTCGCTGCCAAATCGCTTCCCAACGGTTCTCGACGGCGGCCGGCGAACTGCCTGTCACAGCCAGTTTCGGCGTCGCCGTCTTGCAAACCGCTTCCCCGCAAACGCCCCATGACCTCCTCCACCAAGCCGACCAACAGCTCTACAAAGCCAAACACCAAGGCCGCAACCAAGTCTGCTAACAACACACACCAAAAAGGGGACGGGGGTCTTTTTGTCCGTCGTCGCCTCGGGACTCGGCTGAAACCGATCGCTTTTGAGGTGAAAACGAAGCGATGACGAACTCGTCGAGGGAGCTGGCTGCAAAAAGACCCCCGCCCCAATCGTGTTCCGTCCCAATCGTGTTCGGCACGGCGATTGATTGACAGTCAATCGGGTCGATGTTGGTCTTCGGGGCGTTGTGCTCCAAGGGGCCAACTCGCAGCGTTGGGCAGGTTCCAGTGGGTCGTCGCAGTTCCAGTGGGTCGTCGCAGCATCAACCCTGGACGGTCCGACCGCAGAGGACTCCCCGAGACGTGGTTAGCCGTTGTTTGCGGTCGCCCGGTCAGGTTGCTGGCGAATCTTCGCTAGGTGAGCCAGCAACACTGGCTCGCTGGCCAAGCCCATGAAGTAGTAGCTGATCATCTCGAACGTGCGTTTGCCGGGCTTACCCCCGACCCACAGGTTCATCAGCAAGC
>Ga0102938_10000044_pt1 | contig 64114 bp, 54 predicted proteins | sample SalPonR2_B_D2_MG_FD_84516 | JGI IMG/M metagenome (GOLD analysis project Ga0102938, IMG submission 84516) | Salt pond soil microbial communities from South San Francisco under conditions of wetland restoration - Salt Pond MetaG R2_B_D2_MG | ecosystem: Environmental > Aquatic > Marine >...
CGTAATGCATCAATTATATAAACCTGGTTCATCGAGTTTCACCTTATTTAAATGAAGAAAGGATACGGAATCCGTTTATTTTCAGGAGCGGGCGACAAAGATTCACCGGCAACGTCCTTCTAGGGGCCGACAGGCTCCTAGAAGGACGCAATAATCGCGCCGGATTTTGGCGAGTCAACAAGGCGTTACCGACGCTGCCTAGCCACAGCAAATCAGCCTTAGTCATAACGCAGTTGTGACGCGTCAAAAGACAAGCAAGATGTAATAGATTATGGGTTAAAGGGGACTAGACTTGCATGCCACCAATCGCGATGGTTCTGGTGGTAAAATAATCATTTTCGAAAATATAACGAACCGTGTGCGCAATCTCTTCAGGCTCAGCCAGCCTTCGCAAGGGAATGAGTCCTTTGATTTTATTGAGGACAGTTTCCGGAATCGAGCTCACCATATCGGTGTTTACAAAACCCGGAGCAACAGCACCGACGCGGATACCATTCCGGGCCAGTTCTTTTCCCCAGGTTGCAGTCAAGGCGGAAACTCCAGCCTTGGCAGCAGAATAATTGCTCTGCCCGATATTGCCGTCCCGACTGACACTGCTGATATTAACGATTACACCCTTACGGCCGTGTTCAAGCATCTTGCCGGCGGCCTCGCGACCACAGAGGAAAACCCCGGTCAGGTTGACGTCAATAACCTGCTGCCAGGCCTCAATACTCATTTTTTCGATCTCACCGTCCTTCTGCTTCACCAACAGTGCATCGCGGGTGATACCAGCATTGTTAACCAGCCCGTCAATCTGTCCGAAGTCCTGCTGAATCTGGTCGAATACGGCGACCACCTCGGTCTCCTTGGCGACGTTTACGACATAACTGCGTATGACCACGTCATATTCACTCAACATGGCGGCGGCCTGATCCAGTCCTTCCTGATTCATATCGATCAGGGCCAGGTTACCACCAACGCCGGCGATATCTTTAGCGATAGCAAAACCGAGGCCGCGCGCCGCACCGGTGACAACAAAAACGTTACTCTTGATGTTCATACCTTCTCCATGTTCTGTGAAATAAACCGCAGCATTGTCTGCGGGAAAATGTTTGGCGCAACCGTCAAATTCTCTGGTTGATCCAATCCGAAACCCTGGGAGCCAGAGTGGCCTGGGTTTTTCCGGAAACGAACATACCAACATGCCCGACCGGAAAGGAAAGTTCCTGCTTGTCCTTGGTCCCTACATATTCGAGCAACTTTTTTGCCGAGACCGGTGGCACCAGGGTGTCGTAGTCAGCGTAGATACAAAGAACCGGCATGCCAATCTGTTTCAGGTCAACAATCTGCCCGCCAAGTTCAAATTCACCCTTGACCAGTTTATTTTCCTGGAACAGATCCTTGGCGTTCTGTCTCAGGACTTCGCCCGGCTGATCAGGGCTGTCGAAAATCCAGCTTTCCATCCGCATAAAATCGCCGAGCTTTTCCTCATCGGCCATGATATCGACCATGTTGATATATTTCTGCACCGACAGGGTAAAGGGCTGGAGCATTTGGTAAGCCTGGTTCATCAGATCCCCCGGGACGATCCCGTAGGCGTCGATCAGCAGATCGACATCCATTTCCTTACCCCAGACAAACAGCAGGCTGTCGTTGGTTTCAAAGTCGACCGGCGCCACCATCGTGATTAAATTCTTCACCTTTTGCGGATGCAAGGCCGCATAGATAGTTGAAAATGTTCCCCCCTGGCACACGCCAAGCAAGTTGATGGCCTCAAGCTGGTGCTGCTGACAAATATGATCGATGCAGTCGTCGATAAATCCGTTGATCAGGTCGTCCATGGTCAGGTGCCGGTCCATGCGGTCGGCATAGCCCCAATCGATCAGATATATATCCTGTCCTTGATCGAGCAGGTTGCGGATCATCGAGCGGTTCGGCTGCAGGTCGAGCATGGTATAACGATTGACCATGGCATAAACAATCAGGGTCGGCACTGGACAAATATCTTTGGTCCGTGCCTGGTAACGAAACAACTTACGTTTTCCGTCCTCGAAGACCAGCTCTTTGGGGCTCTGAGCCAGGGTGACCTCATCGATCGCAGCCAGATTTTCAACACCCTTTTTGAGGTTTTCCGCAAAGGTTTTTAATTCGTCCATCGATTCCTGGAACTGTTGTGTGTAATTCATCATCTGGTCCTCACTCATTCAGTCGGTTTGGCTGCAGGTTTTTTAGCCCCGCTGGTTTTGTTTTCTTTGGCCGGAGTTGCCCGTTTGGTCGAAGTTGCCTTTTTGACCGGGGTTGCCCGTTTGGTCGAAGTTGCCTTTTTGACCGGAACAGACGTTGCACTGGAACCGGCCGGCTCCACCTGCCGGGTCGCTGCCAACTTCGCCGCCTTATCGGCGGATTCTGCCAGCGCCTGAACGGTTTCCAAAGACTTCTCAAGCTGCGTAAAGCGCTCGTCACTGGCGGCGACTGCCTCCCGGGCGATCTGTACAGCAGACATCAACTCCTGATTCTGCTTGCGGGATTTGCGTAGTTCACGTTTGAGCTCAGTGATCTCCTTGACCGCCAGATCGACGTCACGTTTCAAAGCAATCGGCGTCTGGTCCAGACCCTTTTCAACCAATTTGTTAATCTGCATTTTCAGGCGCAGCCCTGCTGAGGTGAATTGCCGTTGTGTTTTTGCGTAACCCTCACTACCGAACACCTCGAGAAAAACAGCCTCGTTTTCCTTGGTCCAGAGACTACAAAAGTCATCAAATTTGATCGGTGGTTCATTGTTCAACGAACGCTCAACCAACTTTGCCTGGAAACGGTTGCCCGATTTCCTCGAGGTTTCTTCAATCAGCTTCGCCATGGAGGCAAAGGATTTTATATAGTCAAAAGAGAGACTGATGACCTTGGAAAATTCCTGTGAGGTCTCGCGGTTGACACCGACTTGCGGGGCGAGTAGATACTTATCCGCCTGCTCCTGCCAGCTATTGAAGGTGTCGAGCAACTGGTCGAAACCCTGACTGGTTCCGGTAGTGGCCAACCGGTTGATGAACCCCTGATAGGTTGTGAAGAGCTGACTATAAAGATCGCCACCGGCGGCACGGCCACCTTGCATAAACCCGAACATCTGCTGCAATTCGTCCACCAGGTTGCGACTACTGAAGACAGAGAAAAATGGATTTTGTTGTTTCATGAAACTTTTCAGGAAATTGCTCGGATCCGCCCAGTTCTGACCGCCCATGAACGGGTTCTGCATACCACCGGGAAATTCCATGCTGCCTAGCCAGCTTTTATAGAATTCCTGCAGGAGGTTGAAATTGAACTGCTGTAATAGTTCCTTTGGCAACTTGTCACCCCAAAGTTTCTGAAGGTTTTGCTGCAGATCGGTACCAAAGCCCGAAAACTGCTCAAAGAGTTCTTGCTGCATCTTCAATACATCTTCAAAATTAGTCGGAACCTGCTGCTGGGGCCCACCGCCAACTCCCTTGGTCAAATCTTCGCCCCACCTTGCATACTGTTCTGTGAGTTTTTGCTGTTGCTCACGCCAGGCATCCAGCCACCCTGCCTGTTGTTTAAAAAAATCATCCATCGGTTGCTCCCTTCAAAGGGGGCATGCTTAACAACATGCCACGGTGCTCATTGACTGAGGACAAGAAGTGTCTACCCAAACCTTGACTCTTAAACAATTCATAAACAAACATTAGCCTTTTAATAAGCAAAAGTAAAGGAAATAAACAAGCGCGTCAATTTCTTTCTCAGACGGCAGGAAAAAAACGATTGTACCTTCCCCTCAGCAGCACAAAACCCCACCATTGGCTACACTAACGGTCTTTCAGTCGTCTGAGCAGTTGCTGCTCAATTTCGACATAAGCCTCTTCAGGGTCAATTTCCAGATGCGACAGCAAGTCAGTCAGCAGTTCTTCATCTCCGGCACAGAGGGTGTCGCATAGATCGATCCTGTCAATCAGGCTCAGGGGCGGCACCTCTTTTGAGGCACGGTGAAGACGTAACAGACGCAACACCCCCTTATAGGCGTCAGCGTCAGAATCCACGGATTCTTCTTCATCGTCATCACTCATTGTCTGGCGGAAAAAATTATTTTCGGTAGTTTCAAGAAAATTCAACATCGTATCTCCCCAGGGAACCATCGAAGTCCCAAGAAAGCTGCCAGTCGTGATGAAACTTTTCAACGACTTGGAAGCACCCAAACCAAAGTCCTCATTTTTTATTTCTAGAATTTTAAGGAGCTGGTCGAGTTTTGCTTTTGGGACCCCGGCACGACCTGCCTCAAATCGGGCCACAACCTGGACTGCGCTATCGCCCTTGTAACCAAGGATGTTGCCCAACTCCTTCCTGCTCAGCCCTTTTTCCATGCGGCGCTGCTCGAGAATTTTTCCGACCCGTTTACGAAACAGCTCTTTCTGTTCTTTAAGAATCATACCGATGTTCCTTACAAGGAAGAGAAAAACTGACAGACGACTTTTTGTTTATTTTTTGCTTGAACTGTAGCTCTCGGCGAGAAAAATAACAAGGGGATGTTTTTTATGCTTGACGTTTGTTTAAGGTTCGTTTATAAAAACAAACAATAAGCGGACAACAAAAACGCCACCCTACAAAAAGGAGATAAAAAATGGACACTAAAGATTTCAACAAACAGATCGTTGACTTCAACAAGAATGCAGCAAAAATCGGCTTCGAGACAATGAGTGCTTTTTCCAGCCAGGCTGCAAAGCTGACCGATTCACTGATCGCAATCATGCCAAACGTACCGACTGAAGTGAAAAATGGAACGGATCTGCTGTTCAAGGATCAACAAAAATCCTTGAACAATCTGCAGAGCTATGTGGATGGTCAGTTAAATGTGGACTGGACCAGTGAAACCGCTCCGGCTAAAAGCGTCGAGGTGCTTGAGCAGTTCAGCAAAAATGTCTTCGCCCAGGCAGAAGTGATTAAAAAAGAATCAAAGAAACTGGCGGACAAGACCACCGAGAAACTGCCCAAAGAAGCCCTGCCGTTGGTTGGTATCTGGAACGATGCAATCAACAATGGCTTTTCGTTGTTTCAAGACAGTCTGAACAAAAGCCTCGACCTTTCCAAGGAACTGCTGGCGAAAGAAGCAGAAAAAGCGAAAACCGCCGCCAAGTAATCCGTCGTCTGCTAAAATTTTTGCGGCGTATTTCGACCAGCTTAACGGGCCCTCGACTATCAGTATTTCTCTGGTAGTCGAGGGTTTTTTTGTCTGATTGACATAAGGCTCAAGGGTGAGCAAAGCATGGTTTCATGGGGGTCCTCCTTTGGCTGTAAGACAATCCGCCCTCAAGAAGCGTTCAAATCATGACGTGAACTCCTCGACAATTTTATCGATGGCGGGGTAAAGCTGGGAATGGAGGTGGGCGCAGTTGATCCGGAACCAGCCTTCGCCCGCAGGTCCGAAGAAGGTACCGCCGTAAAGGCCGACGCGCTCACGTAGTGCGTCGCTCAGAAACTTCGGCGCTGGCAGATCGATATCGGCTACCCACAGCGGAGTGACGTTGGCGCTGTCAAAGAGGTGCTTGCGCACGTCGTACTTTTCTGTGAAGGTACCCTCACGCGAGGGTGATTCGTCGAAATTGTAAGTTATTGCCTGATCCATACCGTGAGCTCCGAGAGGGCTATTTAACAAATAGTAGCTGTACAGCAGGTAGAGGGAACTCTCAACTAACTGATTTCTAAAGATCAATTTCCTGTCGGCGTCACCGCAAAAAAAAGATACTGGTCAGGTACTCTTTTGTGGCATGACAAAAAAGTGTGGCGGTGTATGTGGCCACGACCCCAACGGTTTTGACGTTGACGTAAATGTTGATTTCAACGGATCAGGGCTTTTCCAGCTGAGCTATCCGCCCCTTCAACTTTTTCTCCCATTCCCAGGCATCGCTAACATCACGCATGACCGAAGCGACTCCGGTCGGTATGCAGTTGCTGTTATTAGTCCCATCTCCTGGACAGAGAATTAAACATGAGGATCACAAAGAGCCGCTTTATCAACAAACAATAATCAAGTAGAATGCTATGCTATCAGTTGAACCGTCATCGTCACTTCTCATCAACCTCGACCCATCAGGAGAGCACTTATGACCCGTAACGAGATTATGGAAGCCATCAAGGAACACAATGTTAATTTTTTCCGTCTCCAATTTGTTGACATCTTCGGTTTCATGAAGAACGTTTCTTTACCGATCAGCCAGATCGACAAGGCACTCGATGGCATGATGATGTTCGATGGGTCGTCGATTGACGGTTTTGTCCGAATTAATGAGTCGGACATGTATCTTAAACCCGATTATAACACCTTTGTTATCCTGCCGTGGCGCTATAAGGACGGTGTCAATGCCGCTCGGATTATCTGCGATGTCTACAAGGCTGACGGTACCCCTTTTATTGGTTGTCCGCGGGTTAATTTAAAGAGGATTCTGGCTGAGGCCAAAGACCTCGGCTACACCATGAACGTCGGTACCGAGTGTGAATTTTTCCTGTTTCAAAAGGATGAAAACAGGATCCTTTCAACCCGCACCAATGATGTCGCCGGCTATTTTGATATCGACCCCGATGATACCGGCATCAATTGCCGCCGTGAGATTATCGACACCCTCGAAGCCATGGGTTTTGAGGTCGAAGCCTCCCATCACGAGGTTGCTGAAGGACAACACGAGATCAACTTCAAATACTCCGATGCCCTGACCGCAGCCGACAATACGGTAACTTTCAAGTGGGTAGTGCGCTCAATCGCTGCCCAGCATGGATTTCACGCGACTTTTATGCCTAAACCGGTCTACGGCATCAACGGCTCGGGAATGCATACCAACCAATCGCTGTTCAACCTTGATGGCACCAACGCTTTCTTTGACGAGAACGGCCCTCTTAAACTCAGCACCACTGCCTACCACTATATCGCCGGCATCTTAACCCATGCACGCAGCTTTACTGCGGTCGCCAACCCATTGGTCAACTCCTATAAGCGCCTGGTTCCTGGTTATGAAGCCCCGGTTTATGTCGCCTGGTCGGGCTCCAACCGTTCAGCTCTGGTGCGCATCCCCTCATCCCGCGGCTTAAGCACCCGCACCGAAGTGCGCAGCCCCGACCCTTCCTGCAACCCCTATCTTGCCCTGGCGATGATGCTCAAATCCGGTCTGGATGGCGTTACCAACAAACTTCCAGCGCCCGACCCGGTCAATGTCGATATCTACCACATGACCCAGACAGAGATGGATGCTGCCGGGGTTACCTGTCTGCCCGCCAACCTGCATGAAGCTATAGAGGCACTCAAGAGCAACCCCTTATCAAAAGAGGCCCTGGGTGATCACATTTACGCTAAATATATTGAAGGAAAAGAAAAAGAATGGGACGCCTGGCGAACCGCCGTCACCGATTGGGAAATCAACACCTACATGAAAAACTTCTGACCCTAATGATGATGGCTAAGCAAGGCGCGCAAATGTCGAGCAACGAGGCGCACTTATTTACGTTGAAGCAGTGAGATATTTGTAGCAATACAACAGTTGGTGAGTTTTTGCGACGCCATCAAAAAAATGCCCCGACAGGGAGGAGATCCTGACGGGGCCAAGCACGTGGGAGAGAGAGTCTCACGGCAACAAACAAATTTTTTTGGTGTATATTTTTACCGGCAACTGCCGGGTACCATCTAAGCCAATAAGATGCTGGTAAGACCATTTTATATAATAACCACCCCGACCCTGTCAATAAAATTCTTGACCGCTATGATTGTTTTCCTTTTTTTCTACCTTGAGCTTGTTACTCGTGCCAGGGGCCAGGGGCACACAGGGCCCCGGCTTCGTTGGCTTTACTACCGCAATTACCACAGACAAAGCGTGGTTCAACAGCCAGACGTTGAATCTCATCGTAACGCCCGGCGGATTTGAGTTCACAGATATGGTGCTGGTGGTTTTCCGGATTACGACATAAGTTGTCGACAACGGGTAGACGTCCACTCATATTGAATTCTCCACAATTTGTTTTTTAATGGCCATCGACAGGTTTTGAACCTGCCGCTACGGCTTTACGTCAATGGACTCGGCCAGCAACTCCATGGTATGTGCACAGCGCACCGTCGAATCGGCCTTGCCCATACTCCCGCCGACCATAATCATACAACCAGGGCAATCCATGGCAACGGTTTTGACCCCGGTTGCATTGATACTCGCAACCTTGTCACCGGCGATCTGGCGAGAAATCTGCGGGTGACTCAAAAACGAATAGGTACCACCGAAACCGCAACAGCGATCGCTGTTCTTCATCTCCTCAAGTTGGTAACCGGTTGCCTTTAGCAGCGAGCGCGGTTCCTGCCAGACATCGTTACCACGCTTTAAATGGCATGAGTCATGATAAGTGACACTGGCGCTGGAGGTTGCCTTGAGCAGATCGGAAGCATTGAGGACATTCTCCAGAAAAGCAACGGCATCCATGGTTTTTTCTGACAGGCTGATGGCACGCTCCGACCAGATCGGGTCATCCACCAACCGTTCAACAAAGTCGCGTTTCACCCCCATGGTGCAGGTCGGACAGACACACAACACATAATCGACATCGGCTTCATAAAACGCTTTGACGTTCTGCTTGGCAAGCTCAACCCCGGTTTGCGTATCACCGGCATAAAGGGCGGGAATACCACAACAGTTCTGAGCGCGCGGAAAAACAACCTCGACCCCGAGATGGTTGAGGACCTTGACCAGACTAACGCCGACCTCGGGATAAACAAAATCGGCCCCACAGCCGACAAAGAAGCCGACCCGGTAGCGGGGTTTTTCAAGCTTCTGATCCATCTCAGCAAACAGATCGCGGAACGATCTGGGCGCCACCGCCGGCAGATCGCGCCACTGGGTCAGATCCTTCTCCATAAAGTGCATGGGCAAATGACGGATCACCCGGGTGGCCGACTTTCCTTCTTTTTTCTGGGTTACCGGTTTCTGCAACTTGGATGCGGCCTTGATCATGTTGTGAAACAGGGCGCGATTACGCATAACCGCCTTGAAGGTGATGTTTTTGACCAGCCCCATTCCGTATTCTTTGGTGACCTGTTGGCGCAGATGAAGAATAATCTCTTCCAGGTCGATATTGGCCGGACAGACAGCAGTACAGGAACGACAACCGATACAGGCGCGGGTGATTTCCTTGGCCTTGTCAAGTCCCTCATAAAAAGCGGTGAGGATAATACCGATGGCAGAAATGTAAATGCTGCCGAAGACATGACCACCGACGGACTGATAAACCGGGCAGACATTGGCACAGGCACCACACTGAATGCAGCGCAGGGCATCGCGGCATACGGAAGATTCGTAGAGCGCCTCTCGGCCACCATCAATCAACACGATGTGTTGTTCTTTATCATTGCCGGGAGTCGGCACGGTTCCACGAATCCAGGTCACGTAGGAGGTCAGCAACTGACCGGTGGCATTGCGCGGCAACAGCCGGGTGATCTTGACGGCATCTTCAATATTGCGGACGAGCTTGTGGATACCGGCAAACACCACATGAACCTTCGGCAGGGTAGCACACAAGCGGGCATTTCCTTCGTTGGTGACCAGGCCGATACCACCGGTTTCAGCTACCAGGAAGTTGGCTCCGGTCAGCCCGATATCAGCATCAAAATAGTCCTTGCGCAGCTGCTTGCGGGCAGCATCGACAAGGGTTCTGATATCTGCTTCGAGAGGTTCGCCAATCTCTTTACTGAACAGTTCGGCGACTTCCTCCTTGAACATATGAATGGCGGGCATCACCAGATGGGAGGGGCGCTGACCAGCCAGTTGAACAATCCACTCACCCAGATCGGTTTCCGCAGCACGAACCCCGGCTGCCTCTAAAGCTTTGTTGAGATGTGCCTCTTCAGATACCATCGACTTGGATTTGGCTATCAGTCCGGCATTTTTCTCCTTGGCCAGATTGACAACATACGCATTGGCCTCGCGGGTGTCTTTGGCGACAAAGACTTTAGAACCTGCCGCCTCGGCATTAGCGATAAATTGTGCAAGCAGTTCCTTGCGCCGCACCCTGACATCATCTTTAATGGTCGCCAGCTCGGTCCGCAGTTGATCAAAATCGAGCCCACGAAAAGCATTTTCCCGGGCAATCAGATAGGCATCGCCAAACAGGTGTAAAGCCTCACTGAGTTTGGGCTTAGCAAGAGCATTCTCGACGCTTTTTTTAAAATCAGCGGTAGCGGCCATGTTTTCTCCTAAAGCGATCGTTGGCAGATTTTTTCGTGATCAAATCAACAGCGGCGGGTGTTATAAATTGCCCCCATTGGAGCGGCGATATGGATCAATTTCGTAGGGGCACGATTTATCGCGCCCGATTTTTACCCGCGTCCAGCTCTCCTATATTTCCATCAGGTCATCGGAGACATCGGGGACAAGCAGAATATGGAGCTCGCGGGGACCATGACAGCCGATAGTCAGTACTCGTTCTATGTCGGCAGTACGACTGGGACCGGTAATATAGGCGACAAAGCGTGGGTCAGAACCTGCGTACAGCCTGTTCATGGAAGGAACTGCGGCCAGATTATCGCTCAGGATTTTAGCCGGATCGAGAATAACAAAATGCACTTCAGGAATGGTGGTAGCGAGTCGGACATTTTCACTGGTACTGTCGAGAACAACCGTACCGGTATCGGCCATGGCAAAATTACAGAATGTCACCCCGGCTCCGGGCAACTGACCAGCGTCACGGAAGCTACCAGCGAAAACGTCCACTCCAGCCGCTTCCAGCAATGGCTGCAACTGGAACTTTTCCGCTAGTGCCGTCTGAGGAACCAAAGTTCTGCCGACCGCTGTACGCGCAACATAATCGGCGGCAGCTGCCAGAGTCGTACAGTGAGTCACTGTTGCACCAACGCGACTGGCACCCTCAATAAAACCCTGAACCAGGTTTTTTCCTACCATAACACCTTCTCCCTGCAGATCAATCACTCTGCCAGCGGTATCAAATAAAAATTAAACAGCAAGGCCTAAACTGCGAGACTGGTATGACCAATTTATTAATACAACCTTCTTACCTTTGTCAACAACCATTGTTTATTACACCCATTAAAAGTTAACTTATTCTGTCAGGACTGTTGATCATATTTCATGAAAAAAAGAATTGCATACCTTTTGGAAAGTTTTTTGAGTCATATTTGATATTTATAGTTTTTTTTTGAGTCAGCTGTAAATATATGTTTATATTGATTTTTTCTTATTTAATAAACTATTCTGACTATTTATAGCATCAAAACAAATAATTACTTACCACATAGGAGACAGCAAACAGGCGAATTAAAACATTTTTTTATCATGGAATAGTCTTTGCTAAAAGGACACAGTCTAGATAACCATTACACCAATAAAGGATCTGATGATGAACAGTAGCTATATCGTCCAGGCAAAACGCACACCCTTTGGCTCTTTTGGCGGCACACTCAGCCAAATAAGTGCCGCCGACCTTGCTTCACAGGTCATCAAAAATATTCTTGAAGGTCTGGATTTGCCTGCAGAGCTGATCGATGAAGTGATTATCGGCCAGGTTCTCCAGGGGGGCGCAGCTCAGGCTCCGGCACGTCAGGCCATGCGCATGGCCGGATTACCCGACAGCACAGCGGCCATGACGATCAACAAAGTTTGTGGAAGTGGTCTTAAATCTTTACTGCTGGCGGCTGATAGTATTGCCCTGGGCAGCACCCGAATTGCCCTGGCCGGTGGCATGGAAAGTATGTCTCAGGCACCTTATGCCCTGCCTAAAGCGCGCTTCGGTCAACGCCTCGGCAATGGTGAGCTGGTTGATCTGATCATCTTCGACGGTCTACGTGACCCCTATTCCGGACGCCATATGGGGGAGATCACTGACGAGTGGATTCAGACCCACAGTCTGAACCGCGAACAACAGGATGCTTATGCCAGACGCTCTTACGAGCGCTCACAGGCGGCCATCAACAATGGTACTTTCAGTGATGAGCTGGTGCCGGTCATTATCAAGTCCCGCAAAGGGGAGATTACCATTGACACCGATGAAGAGCCTTTTCTCGGCTCGATTGATAAACTAGCGGAGTTGCGCCCCGCCTTCAGCAAGACTGGAACCATTACCGCCGGCAATGCCTCGACCATTAATGACGGTGCGGGAATTTCCCTGTTGGCCGCTGAAGAAGCAATAAAAACTCACAATCTTACGCCGATTGCCAGGCTGGTTGCCGGCGCAACTAACAGTATTCACCCTGACAAATTCCCTGAAGCTCCGGTCGATGCGATCAGCCAATGCTGCCGAAAAGCTGGTCTCAAATTGAGAGATATCGGCCTGTTCGAAATCAATGAAGCCTTTGCAGCTGTGCCCCTTGTCGCCATCCAGCAATTGGGTCTTGATCCCGAACGCGTCAATGTCAACGGCGGCGCCGTCTCAATCGGCCATCCCATCGGCGCCAGCGGCGCACGGCTGACGGCGACTTTGCTGCGCGAGATGAAGGTCAGGGGCGAAAAATACGGCCTGGCTACCCTGTGCATTGGTGGTGGTGAGGCGGTAGCGGCGATTTTTGAACTAGTTTAACAACCGGGATTATCACACAGAGGCACGGAGACACAGGGGAAGAAAAGCTTTAATGGGTGAACCTTTTAAAAGGATTAAAATTTCTGCTGCCCTAGCTTAAGCCTACCAGAAGAGAGTATCTTGAAAAGGCTTCTCGGGTCAGACCAAACAATAAAGCCTACATGCTTTGAGATTTCCTCCGTGCCTCTGTGGCTTTGTGTGATGAAATGAACTTTGTACTTTTTTATAGGAGAAAAACGATGAAACCAATTCATACCGATGCCGCCAAAGCCCTCGAAGGACTGGTCAGTAACGACATGACCATCGCCGCCGGTGGCTTTGGTCTATGCGGCATTCCCGAAAATCTAATCAAGGCACTGCGTGACAGTGGCGCTAAAGGCCTGACTGTGGTCAGCAACAATGCCGGGGTCGATGATTTCGGCCTGGGCTGGCTGCTCAAAACCAGGCAGATCAAGAAGATGATTTCCTCCTACGTCGGTGAAAACGCCCTATTTGAACAACAGTATTTAAGTGGTGAGTTGGAGCTGGAACTGACTCCGCAAGGAACCTTGGCAGAAAAACTACGGGCCGGAGGCGCCGGTATTCCGGCGTTTTTCACCCGTACCGGCTTTGGGACAGTGCTGGCAGAAAATAAACCGATCCAGAGCTTTGGCGGCAAAGAGTATGTCATGGAAGAGAGTATTGTTGCAGATTTGGCTGTCGTCAAAGCCTGGAAAGCGGACAAGGCCGGCAACCTGATCTTCCGTTATACCGCCAATAATTTCAACGCTGCCTGTGCCAAAGCTGGTCGCATCACTGTTGCTGAGGTCGAAGAGGTGGTCGAGATTGGCGAACTGGATCCCCATCAGATTCATGTACCCGGCAACTATGTCGACCGCATCCTGATCAGCAGCCACCTGGAAAAGCCGATTGAGCAACGCACCTTGGCCGGCAAGATGACCGTCAAAGGCTTTACTCCAGCGCGCGAATGGCAGGCAAAACGCATCAGCAAGGAATTCAAGGATGGCATGTACGCCAACCTTGGCATCGGCATGCCGACCCTGGTGGCCAACTATATCCCCGACAACATCACCATCACCCTGCATGCCGAAAACGGTCTGATGGGGGTCGGTCCCTTCCCGCAGGAAGGTCAAGAAGATGCTGACCTGATTAACGCCGGAAAACAGACCATCACCTGGCTGCCCGGCGCCGCTTTTTTTGACAGTTCAGAATCCTTTGCCATGGTACGCGGTGGCCATATCGACATGTCAGTCCTCGGTGCCATGCAGGTTTCCCAATATGGCGATCTGGCCAACTGGATGATTCCCGGCAGCATGGTCAAGGGGCCGGGCGGCGCCATGGATCTGGTCTCCGGAGTCAAGAAAATCGTCATCATGATGGATCACTGTGCCAAGGACGGCACCTCGAAACTGATGGCCGATTGCACCCTGCCGCTGACCGGTAAAAATGTTGTTGATATGGTCGTCACTGACCTGGCGGTTTTTCAGATCGATGCCGAAAAAGGGCTGACCCTGATTGAGCTGGCACCGGGATCGACTCTTGAGCTGGTCAAAGAGAAAACCGCCTGTCCTTTCCATATTGCTGACAACTTGAAATAACCAAGGAGAGTACCTGTATGACTCAACGTATTGCAGTGGTAACCGGTGCCGCCAGCGGTATCGGCCTGGCTATCGCCAAAGCACTAGCCAGTAACGGCGACAAGGTGGTTCTGGCCGACATCAATGAAGAAGCCGGAATCATGGAAGCAAACAATATCGATGGCATCTTCATCAAGGCCGATCTCAGCACAACCGCTGGCTGTCGTGCTCTGGCAGATGCGGTGCTTGAAACCTGCGGAGGCTGCGACATTCTGGTTAACAACGCCGGCATTCAGCATGTGGCTCCCATTGAAGCGTTCCCAGAGGAAAAATGGACATTCATTATCAACCTGATGCTGACTGCACCTTTCTTACTGACCAAATATTTCTGGCCATCCATGCGCGAAAACAGCTGGGGCAGGATTATCAATCTGAATTCCGTCCACGGCCTACGCGCATCCGAATTTAAAGTCGCCTATGTTTCCGCCAAGCACGGCATGAATGGTCTGACCAAAACGACGGCGTTGGAAGGAGCTCCTTACGGGATCACCGTCAATAGTGTCTGCCCCGGCTATGTGCGCACCCCGCTGGTCGATAACCAGATCGAAGATCAGGCAAAAACTCACGGTATCAGCCGCGAAGAGGTCCTGGAAAAAGTTCTACTGAAAAAACAGGCGATTAAACGAATGGTCGAACCTGATGAGCTCGGTGAGGTTGTGGTGTTTCTCTGCTCTGACGCCGCACGCTGCATCACCGGCAGCACAATGACGGTTGATTGCGGCTGGACAGCCAACTAGCTTCTGGCCGGCAAACAAGGTAATATGTTGTATGGATAAAAAGCTTCTTGAGGCCATCTTCGACAATCTTTATAACGGCATTTATGTCGTCGACGGAAACGGTGTCACCGTCGGTGTCAACAAAACCTTTGAAGAAATGTCGGGCTTTACCAATGAGGAGCTGGTGGGACGCAGTCTGTATGATCTGGTCGGCAAGGATAACTATTTTTCCGGCTCAGCCAGCCTCCTGGTACTTGAACGCAAGCGCCCGGTTACGGCAACTTACTCGACCAGCACCAACCGCAAATTGCTGGTTAGAGGGCGACCGATTTTTAAAGCTACAGGGGATATTGAATACGTTATCAACACTATCTGGGATCTGACAGTGGTTCAATACAGCCAGCAGATTGATGCTGATACTGCTCGTAACCAACGGCTCAGCGAGGATGATATCATCACCTGCAGCGACAAGATGATGGAAATCATCGATCTGGCATTGCGGGTTGCGGCGACCGATTCGACCATCCTCTTAAGTGGCGAATCAGGAGTCGGCAAAAGCCTGCTGGCCAGAACCATTCATCGGTCCAGTGAACGCAAGACCAAAGCACTGATGCAGATCAATTGTGCTGCCATCCCTGAAAACCTCATCGAATCGGAACTTTTCGGCTACGAATCAGGTGCGTTCACTGGCGCTGATCAAAAAGGCAAGGCTGGACTGCTGGAAATGGCAGAAGGAGGTACCGTTTTTCTCGACGAAATCACTGAACTTCCACTACATCTTCAATCTAAATTGCTGGGCGTGATCCAGGACAAGGAATTTTATCGGGTCGGCGGACGCAAGATTCAGCACACTGATATCCGGCTGATCGCCGCCACCAATAAAAACCTGGCAGAATTGGTCAGTCTCGGACTGTTCCGTGAAGATCTGTTTTACCGTCTTAATGTCGTTCCGATCACTATCCCTCCTTTAAGAGAACGCCGCGAGGATATACCGACTCTGATTCAGCATTTCATCGATAAGTACAACCGCAAGTACAACTGCTACAAAAAGCTTACCGAAACCCTGATCAAACAATTAGTCAGCATGACCTGGAAGGGAAATATCCGCGAACTGGAAAATGTTGTGGAACGTTGTATCGTTACCTCCGTCGGGGATATTATTACCCCGGACAAAGCCCAGATTCCTGGATTAAGAACAACATTTTCCGAAGGTCTAAGCCTCAAAGACATGCTGGCAGAACGAGAACGGGAAATCCTGTTGCAATCGCAGGAGCAATATGGAACCAGTCGCCGTGTCGCGGCAGCATTGGGAATAAGTCAAGCAAGTGCAGCGAGAAAACTCAAACAGATCAACATTCAAAAAAAACCTGAAATTCTCGCTTTCATGCACCAAAAGAGCGAATAAAAAGACAAGTTTTCGCTTAAGAAAAAACAATGTTTTATTGTCTTGACATTAAAAACAAAAAAAATTATTTTGTCAAAAATTGGTAATGCCAATTTACCTCTACAATGGTCATGCTGTCATACAATAATCAATTTAGACCTGACGGACTTGCCCGTCAGACCAACCCCAACTTCAACAACAAGGAGAAAACGCAATGAATCGATTTAGAATGTTAATCGGTCTGGTTCTGATCCTGACCCTGGCACTGGCGCCTAATGCTTTTGCCGCTAAACGCGACAAGTTTGGCGTTGACAAACGCCACGAAGAAGTCAAAAGAGAACTGCGTACCATAAAACCATCGACCGAAACGTTCCGTTGGAAAATGGTCATGCCCTGGTCAAAGGGTCTGTTGTTCTTTGATATGGCTCAACACTTTGCTGACTCGGTAGCCCTGGCATCCGGTGGCCGCCTGGAAATCAAACTGTTCTCGGCTGGTGAACTGGTTGGCGCCATGGAGTCCTTTGATGCCGTCAGTAAGGGTTCCGCAGAGATCGGCCACGACTGGCCGGGCTACTGGAAAGGTAAGAATGAAAACTTTGTTTCCTTTGCTTCCGTGCCTTTTGGTCTGGATGCCGAAGGCTACAACATCTGGCTCTATGAGCGCGGCGGTCTCGAACAAATGCAGGAGCTCTATGGTCGTTACAACCTTTATGCCCTTCCCGGCGGCAATGGTGGTCAGGAAATGGGCCTCTTCTCCAACGTAAAAGCAACCAAAATGGCCGACTACTCTGGCATGCGCATCCGTACTCCAGGTTGGAACATGGACATCCTGAACTCCCTCGGAGCTTCCGTTTCTCCTCTGCCCGGTGGCGAAGTTTATCTTGCTCTTGAGCGTGGCGTTATTGATGCAGCAGAGTTCTCAACACCGGCGATGAACTGGCCGATGGGCTTTGATGAAATCACCGAGTTTGTCATCTCCCCCGGCGCGCATCAGCCCTCCGTTCAGTCCGCTCTCTTCATTAACATGGATGCCTGGAACGAACTCCCCGCTGACCTGCAGTGGATCGTAAAAATTGCTGCCAAAGAAACTCAGCTCTGGTCTAACGCCTGGCAGGAAAACCTGAATATCGAAGCCATCAACATGTTTAAAGAGAAAGTCGAGTTCGTCAAGATGGACGACGAAGCCATCACCGCCTTTGCCAAGCGCACCAAGGAATATCTCGAAGAGCTCAAAGAACAATATCCCGACGTCAAGAAAACCCTCGATTCGCAGGAACAATTCAAGATCGACTTTGCTGACTGGCGTGAAATCCGCAGTGGCCTGACCCCATGGCCGATTGATGATTTCATCGACGGTAAAAGAACCCAGTAAATCAATCTTATTACCGTTAATTGGCGGGAGTCCTGAGGGACTCCCGCTTTTCTTGCTACCCATAGTGACGATTAAAGCGAGAAACTCATGTCTATCATTGAAAATTCCATCAACAACCTGAACGAACGCGTTGGCAAACTGACCGGATATCTGATTATCCCGCTGTTTCTGGTGGTAGTTTGTGAAGTCTTTATGCGCTATGCATTAAATGCCCCGACGGTCTGGGCCTTTGAAGCTACAACGCTCCTATACGGCTGCCATTTTGCCCTCGGTTTCGCTTATACCTACAAATATGACGGTCATGTTGCCATTGATGTTTTTGAGTCGCGGCTTGACACCAGGCCTCGAGCCATACTGAGAATTATAGTTTCATTGGTGCTGTTTATCCCGACCATGGGGATGATGGCCATGGCAGGGATCCGTTATGCCGCCAACTCCTGGGGAAACTGGGAACTGGCGTCATCCTCCTGGGCGCCCCCGCTGTATCCCTTTAAGACGATCATGGCCATCGGCTTTGTGCTGTTGTTGCTTCAGGGAATCGCCAAGCTGATCTGCGACTTTCGTTCGTTAAAAAACTAACATCACCTTTCTGGTCTGGAGATATCAATAATGAGTCCGGAGATAATGACAATTCTCATGTTCGCTACCCTGATGCTGATGATTGCCCTGGGACATCCCCTGGCAATCACCCTGGCAGCGGTCGCCACTTTATACGGCTTGATTGACAACGGCGGCAACATCCTGCCCCTGTTCGATCTGTTTTTGAATAACAGCTGGGGCATCTTTCTCAACTATGTTCTTGTTGCCATCCCATTATTTATCTTCATGGCTCAGATTCTTGATCGATCCAAGGTCTCCGAAGGTCTGTTTGACGCTCTGTACATCGTCCTGGGCGGGTTGCGAGGCGGGCTTGGCATGGCGGTCATTGTCGTTTCAACCGTGTTTGCCGCGACCACCGGCATTATCGGCGCATCTGTCGTCGCCATGGGGCTAATGGCCGGACCGGCACTGCTGCGCCGTGGCTATGAACGCGGCCTGTCTGCGGGCATTATCTGCTCTTCAGGAACCCTGGGAATTCTGATTCCACCAAGCATCATGCTGGTAGTATACGGTGGACTGACCGGCCTGAAAGAGACTTCAGTCGGAAACCTGTTTGCCGGAGCTATCTTGCCCGGCATACTATTATCCGGCATGTATCTGGCTTACGTCGCAATTCGCTGCACCATCAATCCCAAACTGGGACCAGTTATCCCGATCGAGGATCGTACTTATTCCCTCGGCCAAAAAGCGATGATGACGCTTAAGAGTTTTGTTCCACCATTCGGCCTGATCCTGACCGTTATGGGAACAATTCTCGCGGGGATTGCTACCCCGACCGAAGCAGCAGCCCTGGGCTGCTTAGGCGCATTAATCCTGGCCGCCTTCAATAAAAAACTGACCTGGCAGATGTTTCGGCTGGCTGCTGATTCAACCCTGAAGACAACCTGCATGATCATGCTCCTGTTTATCGGCGGTAAAGTGTTCAGTGTGGTCTTTTTGAGTATGGGTGGTGGTGATGTTGTCGCTGATCTGCTGCTGGGAATGGACGTAAACGAATACGTTATTCTGGCCATCATGATGCTGGTCGTCTTTATTATGGGAATGTTTATCGACTGGGCGGCGATCCTGCTGGTTGTGGTGCCGATCTTCACACCGATCGCCATGGACCTCGATTTTAATCCTCTGTGGTTTGCCATGTTGGTTTGTATTAACCTGCAAACATCCTTCTTAACCCCCCCTTTTGGTTACGCCCTGTTCTACTTCAAGGGGGTTGCGCCGCCGGAGTACAGCATGGGGGACATTTATCGAGGAATAATACCCTTCGTCCTGATTCAGATTGTCGGACTGGCGGCTATCATCGCCTTTCCACAAATCGTCACCTGGTTGCCTGATATCTTTTTCGGACGCCGGTAGAGTGACTGCATTTTAACTCCTTAGTTGGGGATATTAACTATGTTGCCTAAAATTAAAAAAATTCTTTACGCGACCGCCATGGAACCCAGTGCTCCCTATGTCTTTCGCTATGCCCTGATGTCAGCCAAACAGTACGACGCACAGATCGTTGCCGTCTCGGTCCTGGAAAAACTATCGCCCTTTGCCAACAGCCTGGTGGAGCTACATATTTCTCAATCACAGTCCAAAGAGATCCACGAAAAGGCCCAGGGTCAGGCGAAAGAGCGCCTCAAGGAGCGGATTGAACGGCTTTCCGCAGCGGAGTGCGGTACTGACCCGCAATATGCCGCACGCCTCGATGACATTATCATTAAAGAAGGCCCCCCATCTCAGGTTATTCTGTCAGTCGCCAAGGAGCAAAAGGTCGATTTGATCATTATGGGCTCCCATCGGCGCTCAGTACTCGAAAATGCCGTTCTTGGAAGTACCACCAGCAAGGTACTGCACAGTTCAACAATACCAGTACTGGTTGTGCCGGTTCCGGACGGCTATCACGAAGAAGGCTATTAGTTGTCAACATACCGCATGCAGCCGATAAAAATCAGGCTGCATGCGGACATATCTTTCCAACTCCACGCAAACACTCCTCTCTCATCTCTACTTACAAAAAACAACGTTATATTTACTTGACATAATATCTACAGGTGTCCTATCTTTTGGTATTACCAATTTACCACATTACCATTTTACCAAAAAAGATAACTTGCTCAATGCTGTCATCTCTCGTGTTGAATATGGCAGCAAAAGCGCTCTATAAGAAACCACGAGGCTCCCCATGATCGCACAAAGCGCCATGCAACAACTTGAACAGGCTCTCGGAAAAGAAAAACTGGTGACCGCCAAGGAGGATCTCCTCGTCCTTGGTTACGACTCAACTCCCGGGCTCCATGCCACACCCGACCTGGTCGTCTATCCAACCAGCACTGATGATGTTGTCAAGGTGGTTGAAGTTGCGCGCGATCATAACCTCCCATTGACGCCGCGCGGCAGCGCGACTGGCCTCTCCGGGGGGAGTATCCCGATCAATGGCGGCATCGTCATCTGTCTGAACAAGATGAACCGGATTCTGGAAATTGACGAGGAAAACCTGACCGCCACCTGTGAACCGGGAGTTGTCACCCTTGACCTGTTCAATGCAGTGGCAGAAAAAGGGCTTTTTTATCCTCCCGATCCCGGTTCGCAGAAAATCTCTACCCTGGCCGGCAATGTCATGGAAGATGCCGGTGGCCTGCGCGGCCTGAAATATGGAGTGACCCGTGACTATGTCATGGCATTGGCCTGTGTGCTGGCCGATGGCAGCCTGATTGCTACCGGTGGAAAAAGCGTCAAGGATGTTGCCGGCTATGCCTTCAAGGATCTGCTGATTGGATCAGAAGGTACGCTGGGGATCATTACTGAAATCACCGTTAAACTCATTCCCCCGCCGCAGACTAAACAAACGTTTCTGGCCTATTTTGACAATATCCGCACCGCCGGTGAGGCTGTTTCAAAAATTATCGCCGCCAAGATCATTCCTTCGACTATGGAGATCATGGACAAAGCCACTATTAACTGCGTCGAGGATTATGTCGGTATCGGCCTGCCACGGCAGATGGCGGCCCTGCTCTTGATCGAGGTTGATGGCCACCCAGCAGTCGTAGCAGAAGAAGCCGAAGCGTTGAAAGAAATCCTGGAGCAAGTGGGTGCCGCTGAAGTTCACCAGGCCAAAGACGCGCAGGATGCCATGAAACTTGCTGAGGCCCGCCGTACCGCTCTGTCGGCTCTGGCTCGGGTTTCACCAACAACCCTGCTGGAAGATGCCACTGTTCCTCGCTCTAAACTGGCGGACACCTTCACCCTGATCGAGCAACTGACAGAGAAATACCAACTCACCGTCGGCACCTTTGGTCACGCCGGCGATGGCAACCTTCATCCGACTGTCTTGTGTGACGAGCGCAATGAAGATGAAATGAAACGCGCTCATGCCTTTTATGACGAACTTTATGAACAGGTCCTGGCCTGGGGAGGCACTGTATCGGGAGAACACGGCATCGGGATTGCCAAGAAAGGTTATCTCGCCAAGCAGATCGGCCCCGGTGGGGTGGCTGTTATGCGGCGGGTCAAATCAGCATTTGATCCTCAGGGGATCATGAATCCCGGCAAGATTTTTGTCAGCGAACAGGAGTAGCGCATGAGTGATCAGCAGCCGTTAGGCAACTTTACCGAACTCGACGCCCCCACCTACGAAGATGTACTTCAATGTATGCGCTGTGGTTTCTGCCTGCCGACCTGTCCGACCTTTGCCTTGACCGGACGTGAACGTTCAAGCCCTCGCGGCCGAGTCGCCCTGGCCCGGGCAGTTGCTGAAGGCAAGCTCGATTTTAATCAGGCGATGAAAGATGAGGCATTTTTCTGTCTCGACTGTCGTGCCTGTACTACTGCCTGTCCCTCAGGGGTTAAAGCCGGGGAAGTCATGGAAGTCTGCCGTGCCCAGGTCCATCAGCAGCTGCCGGCACCAAAATGGCAAGGCACTTTGCGCAACCTGGTCTTGAAAAGAATGGTGCCGAATCCCGCCCTGATGGAAACCTCGATGTTGCCGGCTCGTCTCTACCAGAAACTCGGTATTCAGTGGCTGGTGCGTAACAGCAAGATCCTGAAGTTGGGGCCAACCTGGATCGATAAAGCTGAAGGCATGCTGCCGGAACTGCACCGACCATTACGACCGCAGTTACCCGACATCAGTCCGGCCAAAGGAGAAAAGCGCGGCACCGTCGCCTTTTTTCTCGGCTGTGTTATGACCCTGCTCTACCCGGAAGTGTCACGCCAGACGGTCAAGGTACTCAACCATCAGGGGTTTGATGTGATTACTCCCAAAGAGCAGAAATGCTGTGGCGCTCCTCATCTGACCGAAGGCGATCGGGAAACCACCCGCGAGATTGCTGCCTTCAATCTGGATCTGTTCCTTGATCTGGACATCGACGCTATTGTTACCGATTGCGCCGGCTGTGGAGCGGCGCTGAAGGAATACGAAGAGATTCTGGCTGAGCGTAAAGACCTTGAGCGTCTCCGTCTCTTCCATGAGAAAATCAAGGATATCAGTGAGTTTTTATGCGAACAGGGGATACGTACTGAAGCGCTGAAACAGGTAGACAAGAGCGTCACCTATCATGAACCCTGCCATTTGTGCCATGCACAGGGGATCAGTAAACAGCCGCGCGAGTTGATTCAAGCCATTCCCGGAGTGGAGTTTCGGGAAATGAAAGAGGCCTCCTGGTGTTGTGGGTCGGCAGCAACCTTCAGTTTGAAGTTTACTGACGCAAGCCAGGAGATTCTGGATCGCAAGCTGGAGAATGTCAGACAAACCGGAGCCGAGATCCTGGTGACCGGCAATCCCGGCTGTCATCTGCAGCTCGCCTGGGGATTACAGCAGGCCCAGATGCCACAACCGGTGCTCCATATTACAGAGTTGCTGGGGCTGGCTACACCGGATTAAACCAAGGGGCAAGGGCTTTAGGGGAGGTGTCCCCACCCTAAAGCCCGTCAGTGGCTTGTCAGACTGGTGCCCGGAGCCAGGGTCGGATGAGTGCACAACAGGGCAAAGGTTGCGTCAGCAGAGACGGCTTCACCATACAGATAGCCCTGGACTTCATGGCAACCCAGTTGCCGCAAATGCTCCAGCTGGATAAGGTTTTCGACCCCCTTGGCCATCAGGGTTAAATTAAGGCCACTCGCCATCATAGCGATCCCATCGGCGATTCGTGCCTGTCCCACATCCTGCGTAATGTCGCGGACAAAGGAGCGATCGATCATCAAGGTATTGATCGGAAAATCACGCAGATAATTGAGCGAAGAATGGCCGCAACCAAAATCGTCAATGGCAACAGAGGCGCCCATCTGGCTCAACACTCGCAACACCCTGGCTACCGCACTGGAACCATCCAGCATCCCCTGCTCAGTAATCTGAACCTCGAACAGCTCCGCTTCGATCCCCGCTGCCTTGATAGTGGCGGTAAACTTATCAGCGTAATCCTCCTGCTGCAGCTGTAACACAGACAGATTAAGTGACACCCTGATCGGAGGTAATCCCTGGCGCCGCCAGCGCAACATCTCCTCACAAACCTGCTGCAGCACCCAGTCTCCGATCGGGATAATCTGGCGGGTTTTTTCGGCAACAGGAATAAAATCACCCGGGCAAAGCAGACCACGATACGGATGCTGCCAACGTAGCAATGCTTCCATGCCGACGATATCACTGCTTACCGGATCCACCTTAGGCTGAAAAAACACCTGCAACTGGTTGCGTTCCATGGCAATGATTAATTCTTTTTCTATATTTACGCCCCCCAGTAATTTTCCCATCTGCTGCTCATAAATGCTATGGCCATCCTTGCCGGTATCCTTGGCATGATACATGGCAATATCGGCACTGTGGAGCAACGCGTCAATGGTCTCGCCGCCCTCAGGGTAAAGAGCAATTCCCATACTGGCGCTCAAACGGACCTCGTGACCATCAACAGTCAAGGGCATGCGTACCGCTGCGAGGATTTTCTCTGCAACAACAGTCGCATCCTCCTGTGTGATAATATTGACCAGTAGCAGCGAAAATTCATCGCCACCAAAGCGACTGACCGTATCTTCAGCACGTACACACTTAAGAATTCGCTCTGCCACCTGCTGTAAGACCCGGTCACCGACCATATGGCCATAGCTGTCATTAATTTCTTTGAAAAAATCCAGATCGATAAAAATCACCGCAATTCTGGTGTTGCTGCGAGACGCGTGGGCCAGGGCCTGGGTCATGCGATCATCAAAAAGGAGACGGTTCGGTAACCGGGTCAACAGATCATGATAAGCCTGATAGCTGATCCGTTCTTCTGAACGTTTTCTTTCAGTGATATCGCGGGCACTGCCGAGAGTCCCGTCAAATTCCTTATGGCCGGCGTTGTTCTGGGCATAAACCCCCATGGCATTGAGCTCCACCAGGAGATCTTCTCCTCCTTGTCCCTGCAGGCTGTTCCGGTTTGCCTGCAGGCGAATCTCGGTACTGCGGGTTGCCCGTTCTCCGGTGCGTTGTTCACTAAAAAACCGATGCACAATGTCGGCATTATTAGGATGAATAAGAAAGGAAAAATGACGTCCAAGAATCTCGTGATGCTTATATCCCAGCAGTCCCTCAATCATATCATTGGCAAAGGTAAAGACCCCGTCAGCATCGAGCATATAGATGAAATCAGGGGAATTATTGACAATAAATCGGTGCATCCGTTCCGACTCTGCCAGGGCCAGCTCGGTACGACGCAACTGCAGACGGTAGAGCTGGCGTTCAAGTCCACGACTGACACTCACCAGCAGATCTTCCGGACGGTACGGCTTGCGAACAAAATCATAAGCCCCCAGCCGCAAGGCCTCTTTAATAGAAACAACGGAACTATCTGATACCAGGACAATAATTTCGACATCAAGGCGGGAGCGGCGGACACTCTCTATAAGGCGGCAACTATCGCGACCGGAAATTTGCAAGTCAAGCAACAGCAGAGCGTAACCCCCTTGCATGAGTTTTTTCCCGGCTTCATCACACGAGGTTGTCAGGCTGGTACGATATCCATTGATACGCAACAATGCCTGCAGGCTGTAAAGCAAAGGCAACTGCTCACCAACAATCAGAATTCCCGTTGAGGGATTTTCCAATAAGGCTGTGTGCTGCTGTTCCATGGTCCCCCCTATGATGAAAACAGGCTGAAATCATCCACGACCGGCAGTTGCAGGTAAAAACTGGTACCCTTCTCCAAACCGCTGTGGCAGCTGATCCGTCCTCCGAGATCCTCGACCATCCCCTTGACGATACTTAAGCCCGATCCGGCATGCCCTCCCCCTTTGGGACTGACAACCGGACGGAACAACCGATCCCTGATGGCAGGCGGTATTCCAGGTCCGTCATCAGCGATACTGATTTCTACATAGCGCCCACGTTCGGAACAGAAACCCTCACGAGTCGCCAGGGTGATATGCCCACCATTGTCAAGCGCTTCTGCTGCGTTTTTGATCAGATTGACCAGGATCTGCCGAATCAGGATTGTCATGCTCGATAGCCGCGGAAGATCCTGCTGGAATTGTTGAGTCACCTCGACATTGCGGGGTGCCAATTCGGCCTCACGCAAGGTATCAACTGTCTCCTGCACCAGTTGATTAATATCGATCTCCTGGTCAGGGAACTCATAAGTATCCTGCTGATTCAGATAATAGTGGACAATTTCGTCAACCCGTTGTGATTCCTGCTTGATGGCCTCAGCCAGTTCACGACCGGACCTCTCTGTCAGATTATGCTTCAGTACCTCAGCATAATTGCCGATAATTGTCAGAGGACTGCTGATTTCATGATTAACCCGCCGCAGCAGCAGCGCCCCATCACCAACTCGATTGAATTCTCCCATCGACACCTGGGCCAGCGCCGTGCTGACGATGGGATGCAAAATAGTTATTGCCGGGGCTTGAAGCCCGGCAGCGGCATGGGCGTTATCGAATCCTAAAACCACCACCGCCAGAGGATGATCATTCGACTTCAAAGGGTAACATACAAAGCCCTGTCCGCCACCCAGACGCATCAGCAGGTGATCGGTTACGGTCAAAACTTGATCCGTGGCAAAGCTGCTGACAGCACCCTCGCCGGACAGAGCACGGGCCGCCAGACTCGCTTCACTGATCAATGGAAGCTTCAGCTCGCGTGACAAGCGGGAGCCGTCTTTTGACGAAATACCGATCAGTTCCTGGTGGCGTTGATCAAGCAGAAAAAAATGAACCGTTTTGGCCTGACTGTTTTCCAGATAAAGACTTCCGGCAATCTCGGCAATTTCTTCCGGCGTTGTGCCGGTTGTCAGCCGAGCACGGGCCGCTTCCTGACTGGCAACCAGAAAAATCTGTTTGGTTAACCGCCGACAGGCTTTATTGAAGGCCTCCACGGATGAAGCATCGTCATTTTTGATCTTGAAGGCCGGAGCAGAAAGGCTGGTCACCCATTCGAACAGATAGTCTGTTTCTGACGGGCGCAGATTAAAAAACAACTCCCCCAGGCGCCCGGCTTCAGGATTCAAATCCCCGGCGCTGCCGGCAAAAAGCTGGGCCAGTCTGGCAATCCGAAACAGAGGATTAGCCGTTTGCAGTTGACCACTGTCCACGGTTAGAAAACGGATCGCATCGGCCAGAAAGGAATCCAGCGCCCAGCTTTCAACCTTGTCTGCCGCCAACCTGAGGTGGTCGGTCTGAAAGTACTGCTGCTCCAGTATTGCCTGTTTTTCACAACTCCAGGAAACCGGCGCCTTATCCAGAAAAAGGTCACCATGCTCTGTTAACAACTGATAAAGACCAAGATTCTGTAACAGCCCACAGAGTTGCGCTTCTTCAATATAGGGGTAGTTGACTGAAGGGGCGATACAACGGGCCGCCTGACCGGTAAAGCGCGATGTCCGCCACAGTTTCTGTAAATAGGATATTTCTGCTGCAGACAGCTTGTGTTCCAGTACCTGCCGGGCCGACTGAAGAACCAGACTGACAATCATCGGGTATCCCAACGAATTCACCGCAGCAGTAACCGGTTCTGTGGCATCCAGTCGCTTGTGATTTCCTTTCACGGCGACGTCTATCAAATGCGCAGCGAAGGGGGCATCCTGTAAAATGATCTCAATAACAGTCTGGGAACTGGCACCTTGAAGGCAGGCGGATAGTAAGTCGGCAAGCATATCGGGCATGGAAAGCAAAGAGGTTCCATGCTCACCATAGGCTTCGGCGGGTGGCTCCGACAGCGGTTCTTTTTTGCTGATTGAAATGACCCCCATAAACACATCCCCTGCGTGTTGACAGAATATTTATCTAAACATTATTCATCAGCTACTGTAGGTTAGCAAGCACAAAAGAAAGAAATATGTTTAACATTCAGGCATTTAGAGACATAAACAGGAACTAAAATCTCATAATAAAAACCTCACAAACTCATATTTCTCTCATCGACACCAAGCAAAGTATCGAAACCAAAGCCTATTTATTATTTATTTAATAAAAATCTACCCTTAAAAGATTAAAAAAACCCCCCGATTATCACATATGCCGCCACCCTGTCACCGGAAATATTTTTTTTGACAGCTGCCAACATTCACTCTACCCTGCAGACAAAGTAATAAACAACTCACTTGGAGTATTTACGTGAGCACACCGGCACAAAAACAAATCGACCAGATCATCAGGGCTCTTAACGAATTCGGCAAAGAGAATCTGGTCGAGATTTTACGCCGCATCAGTCAGGGGATGCAGCTACTCAGTGGCGGCGCGCACTGCCGCATCTATCTTGAGGATCTGACCATGGGGTCTTTAAGCTGCGCTGCCGCAGAAAATGATGACCTGCAGGGGGTCAGTGAACCGTCCTTCCCGATTAATGACAGCGTCTTTCCGATTCCACAGGTTTATCAGCAAAAGCAGGAGATGGCGGTTGCGAGCTTGTCGTGTCATTCAAGGACCGCAGGAACAAAAGATGAATCCTCTCAACAGTCCTACTATCTACTGCCGATCCTTCATCTTGGGCGCGCTATCGGCGTTGTCAGTCTTGACCGCAGCGGGGCTGAACACCCCCCATCAGAGCCGCTTTTACAGCCATTGCGTAAGCTGCTGAGTGGTGTAGCACCAAGCCTGAATCGCGCCCGCAAGTATCACCAGCAACTGCTTCTGGCGCGGCGCGTCGATGAAGCCAAGAAACGTCAAGCCGCCCTGTTCATGGTCAAGTCGGCGGCACAGCTGATTGATCGCGTGGCGCTGGCCTCGGTGCTCATCCCGGTGCCCTCCAGCATCGAGGGTGAACGCACCCTGGAGATCCTCGCCTCCTACTCCAAGGAACGCGAAGCGCGGCGTCTCTACGAAGAAGAAAAGCTGATCAACCTGGCACCGGGGGAATCCCTGATATCCCGCTTTATCAATCGCGCCGGCGTCATTGTCGACGATAGTCTGCTGGCTCCCCTGTATATTGAGGATCTGGCCGTTGAAAGCCTGCAGAAGCGCTATCTGACCGAAAATTTGGGCCTCAAATCCCTCTACATCGTTCCCCGCTATGACAAGCATAATCATCGCGTCATCTGCCTGGTCAACTACTACACCAAGGATCGCTACCACTTCAGTTCCTTTGAGCGTGACCTGCTCGATGCCCACGCAGAAATGGCCCAACGGGTGGTCCAGGAAATCGGCGATGAGCACCTGGAAATCCAGATCCTTTCAGAAATCGGCGATCTGTTGCAGCAATCCAGCGATGGTCTGCGTCCCTTTTTACACCGAGTACTCTCCAAGGCAACCCAGCTGATCGGTGCCGACACCGGCAGCCTCGCCTTGGTGCGCGAATTTCAGGGAGAACGCTGGCTGTTGGTGGAAGATGACCAGGGGAACCTGATCGGCGCCAAAAACAAGGAGTGGCTGAAAAAATATATTCCACCGATCCTCATTGGCGGCAATGAACTCCCCCCCGGCCAGCGCAGTTTGACCGGTCTGGCGGCCGCCACCCGCCGCCCGCAGATTCTTGATGATTGTCATGAAGGCAGTGACGAAGAAACATTCTACTGCCCGGTTACCGAGGCGATTCGCAGTGAAATCGCAGTACCGGTGGTTTACGATGACGAGGTTTTGGCAGTAGTCTGTCTCGACAGCCTGCGCCCCCACTACTTCACCGATGAGCATCAGCGCATTCTGCAGATTATTGCGCGGATGATAGGTCACCATCTATCAATTCTGCAAAAGATCGATCAACTTACCAGCGAAATCGACCGCCTGCGTCAGGATGTCGGCTATAAGGATCCAAAAGTCACCTCATATCGCCTTGGCAACATCATCGGCAATTCCAGCAAAACCCAGGAAATCATCACCACCATCCAGCGGATCAGTCCGCCCCTGTGCGAGCGCATTACCCAATGGCACAAACAGGGAGTGCCCGATCAGGGCGAATTTCTTGGTCTGCCCTCGATCCTGATCACCGGCGCAACCGGCGCTGGTAAGGAGTTTTTATTCAACAACTTTTATACCGAACTTAACCGCATTTTTCGCCAATTGCTACCTGGGCGCAGCAGCCTGCCGCTAAAAAAAACCAACATTGCCGCCTACAGTGGCGATCTTACCTATTCCGAGCTGTTTGGCCACAAACGTGGCGCTTTTACCGGCGCTCACAATGATCGCCGTGGCATCCTTGAGGAGGCCCATGGTGGAGTGGTGTTCCTGGATGAGATTGGTGATGCAGACCCGAAGACTCAGGTGCAGCTGTTACGATTTCTTGACAATGGAGAATTTATCCGTCTCGGAGAAAACATCACTCGCCACTCACAGGTCCTACTGGTTGCTGGTACCAATCGTGATCTGCGCCAACTGATCGCTAACGGAATGTTTCGCGAAGACCTCTATCACCGCCTCTCTGAGCTGATTATCGAAGTTCCCTCTCTTAATCAACGCCGCGAAGATATCCCCGACCTGGCTACTCACCTGCTTGGTCGCCTGTTTCAGGCTTACCACAAACAGGATGACGAAAACCCCCAGCCGGCACTCAGCCAGAAAGCTAAAAATCTACTCAGCCGCCACCACTATACCGGCAACATCCGCGAGCTGCGCAGTATTCTGTTACGCGGCATGCTGTTGCGTCGCGGAGAGGTGATTGACGTCGAGGAAATTACTAATGCTCTGCAACCACAGGCTTTCAGCCGTGCTGACAGTAACGACCAGAACAAAGCGCTGAACGATCAATTAGCCGAGGAGATTCTGCAGAGGGTTCTGCAGCAAGAGGAGAACTTCTGGTCAGCGCTCTACGAACCCTATGCTCGCCAGGAGATTACCCGTGATCTGGTGCTCAAAGTGGTCGAAAAGGCGCGGACGGAAGGAGCGACCAATATGCCCAAACTGGCCCGACTTCTGGATGCCTGTGATCCGTCATCAACGGAAGAAAAAGAAAAGAAGCGCTTTTACCGCTTTAAAAACTTTTTTTACAAAACCGTTAAGCTACGCTGGTAAGTTACAAAGCGGCATGGAGTAGTCGCTCAACCTGACGGCGATCCTTCTCAGCCCAGGGACCAACAATGGCCAGGTTCATGGTCGATGGTCTCAGAAGCTGTTGTACCACCTGCTGCACATTTTCTGCGCTTAAGTCCAACAACTCCTGGCGATCCTGCTCCAGGGTGCGCAGGTAGCCAGCCTGCAACCCCCAACCGTAACGCACCGCCAGCGATTCACTCTGGTCACGGGAGAAATCAAGGTCAAATAGATAGGTTTTTACAGCCGCAGCCAGTTCAGCGGGGCCCAGCGGTTCATCGCGCAAGCGCTTTAAGATGGCCAGCACCTCGGCGACAGCAGCACCCAGATTGTCAGGGGCAACCGCAGTATCGATAGCCAGGTAACCGGTATCATCCAGCAGCAAACAGCTGACCTCGACCGAGTAAGTCAAACCGAGTTCTTCGCGCAGCCGCAAAGGCAGGCGGGCGCCCGCACCCCATCCCAGTATCCGCCGCAACAGACGGATCGCCATGGTGCGTTCATCTGTACGTCCGGGCAAACGAAAAGCCAGCTGAAAACTGACCTGGGAATCAGAGTCCTGAACCCAGCAACTGCGCGGCACCCACTGCTGCGACTCCTTTAGCGGTACCAGAGGACGCGGTGTACGTGGCTGCCAGTCAGCGAATTCACGTTCAACGACCAGCCGCAATAGCGCCGGATCAACTGCTCCGCAGGCACAGATCACCAGGTTGGCCGGATGGTACCAGTCATGAAAATAAGCCTCAAGCTGCTCCCGGCCAATCGCATTCAAGGTCTCGGGAGAACCGATCAGCGAAGCGCCCAATGGATGATCAGGCCACAACAGTTCCACCATCAGATTATCGAGATTAACCTGTTCACCACGCTCGTTAAAATCCTCCCGCGCTTCTTCAAGAACAATCTTGCGCTCCGTATCCATTTCGTTAAAACTGGGGCGCCGCAGCATGGAAGCAAACAGTTCAATACCGCGATCGACATAATCCGGGTGAACCCGCGAATGAAAACAGGTTGTTTCGACATCGGTTGAAGCATTCACCGCCCCGCCAATCTCCTCAAAGGCACTTTCCAACTCGGTACTGTTGGCAAATTCGGCGGTACCACGAAACAGCATATGCTCAAGAAAATGTGAAATCCCCGACTGGGTCAGCGGCTCACAGCGCCCGCCAACGGCTAAATAACAGACTAGCTCCACCGCGTGCTGGTGGGGCATCGGCACCGTCACCAGGCGGAGACCATTGGGGAGGTGGTCGACGAGATATTCTTCCATAAAGATTATTCTCTTGCCGAAGCTGATCGGCCATTTTGCAAAAAGGACAACGGGTCACCGTTCACCGCTAACCCGTTGACAGATTTTACCCGTACTGTTGATCATTACTTTGCCAACAACCGTGCCGCTTCCTTGGCGTGGTAGGTGATGATCAGGTCGGCTCCGGCGCGCTTCATCCCCAGCAGGGTTTCCATCATCACCCCATCGCCATCAATCCACCCTTTTGCCGCGGCGGCTTTGACCATGCTGTATTCGCCGGAGACATTATAAGCGACCAGCGGCAGATCGAAGTTGTCTTTCAGCTCACGCAGCAGATCCAGATAGGCCAGAGCCGGTTTGACCATGAGAAAATCCGCCGCTTCGGCGACATCCTGAGCTGCTTCGCGCAAGGCCTCCAGGCGATTGGCGGGATCCATCTGGTAGCTGCGCCGGTCACCAAAACCGGGGGTGCTTTCCGCCGCTTCGCGAAATGGCCCATAGTAACTGCTGGCATATTTGACCGCATAGCTCATGATCGGAATATGGTCAAAACCGTGATCATCGAGAATCATGCGGATGGCAGCAATACGCCCATCCATCATGTCAGATGGAGCAACGATATCGGCCCCGGCCTGAACATGACTCAACGCCTCTTTGGCGAGCAGTTCCAGGGTGGCATCATTATCGACATCCCCATCCTTGATCACCCCGCAGTGGCCATGGTCGGTGTATTCACACAGGCAAACATCGGTGATCACCAATAGTCCCGGGACCTCGGACTTGATGGCACGGATGGTATCTTGAATAATCCCGCTGTCACTGTAGGCGTCACTGCCAACGGCATCCTTGGTTTCCGGAATACCGAATAATATGACCGCCGGAATCCCCAGATCGCGAACCTCTTTGGCTTCAGCAACAATATGCTCAAGCGACTGCTGATAGATGCCGGGCATGGAGCTGATCTCTTTTTTGATGTCGACGCCAAAAGCACTGAACATGGGGTAGATCAGGTCATCAACCCGCAGATGGGTTTCGCGTACCATGCGTCGTAAGGTAGCGTTGCGGCGCAGGCGACGAGGACGATAATCAGGGAAATTCATAGTTCACTCCTGTTGTATGTCTTGAAGTTCAAACTTAACGATGATGCTTTCTCAAAAAATATCAATTTCCGATGGATCAGCAAAAAGCGCCAAATGCAAGGCGCGTCATTGTTGAACAATGAGGCGTACTTATGTACGTCAAAGTAGTGAAACGATGGCGACTGTTCGCAAACTGGCGCCGCAGTAGCTGAGTTTTTGCTACACCATCAACGATAATAGTCTACCATCGCTTGCAGCAGTGCATCCATCGTCCAGGTCTCGGGCTCGAGATCAACCTCAAAACCACAGTCACGAATGGTCTGGGTTGTTTGGGGGCCAATGGAGAAAAATGCGGTTGTGCCCTTAAGGCGCTCCAAATCTGGGCCGAGCATCTGCTGCAGATGGCGGAAGGTGGATGATGAACTGAAGCAGATCGCGTCCAGTTCGCCGGAAGTCAGCAGGGTACGGACTTTTTCGGCATTCTCCTGGGGGACCACGGACTCGTAGGCGATCGGGTCGACCACCGTTGCCCCGGCAGCGCGCAACTCTCTAGCCAACAAGGGGCGCGCAGCAGCAGCGCGTGGATAGAAAATCCTTTTCTGTGCGACCCCGCGTGCCAGCAGCTCCGCCACAATCCCTTCGGCCCGATGATCGGCCGGCATCAAGGTCGGACGCAGCTTATATTGCGCCAGGGCTTCAGCGGTTTTCGGCCCGACGACAACAAGCTCCAACTGGCGCAGCATACCAAAATACTGATTATTCTCGAGCATACGCGTAAACAGTGCCTGCACCGCATTGACCGAGGTCAGAATGACCATCTGGTAGGTATCCAGGTCAACTACCGCCAGATCCAGTTCCTTGTAGCTGGCGGGTGGCGCAATTTCAATGGTCGGGACGCAGATCGCTTCGCCGCCCAGAGCGTTAATCTGGGCAACAAAGGGTGCTGCCTGTTCAGCCGGGCGCGTCACCAGAAAACGCCGACCAGCCAGTGGCAGTTGGGGCGCCCCGGTCATATCAGTGTTCCGCTTCCGGAAAGGTGCGACAACCATAGACCTCGTTGAGGATTGCTGCCGCGCCCTCCGCCAGCAATTCTTTCGCCAGGGCGACCCCGGCAGCATAAGCCTGATCCGTCGGCACCATGGTAGAGCGCTTGAGCAAGGTTTTTCCTTCCACATCGGCCACCAGGGCGGTCAGTGTCAGCTGCCCCTCCTTTACCGTGCCAAAAGCGGCAATCGGCACTTGGCAGCCGCCTTCGAGGGTTGCCAGCACCGCCCGCTCAGCGATAACGGTACAGGCAGTTTCTGGATGGTTGAAAAAGTCAATCAGATCATTGGTGCGGTCATCTTCAAGCCGACTCTCAAGCCCCAGAGCACCCTGGCCGATGGCCGGCAAACAGACATCAGGCTCCAGATAACAGCCGATCTGCTCGGCAAAGCCGAGACGTTTCATGCCGGCCGCGGCGAGCACAACCGCATCAAGATTCTCGTCGGTGAGTTTACGGATACGCGTTTCAACATTGCCACGCACGTCAATCATCTGTAGATCGGGGCGCAGATGCAGTAGCTGCGATTTGCGCCGCAATGATGAGGTGCCGATGCGTCCATCCTGGGGGATGTCCTCCAACGAACGGCGGCCGGCAGGTAACACCAGGATATCACGCGGGTCCTCACGTTCAGTAATACAACGCAATCCGGTTCCTTGTGGAAACACGGTGGGAACATCCTTCATCGAGTGCACAGCGATATCAATCTCGTTACGCAGCATCGCCTCCTGGATTTCCTTAACGAACAATCCTTTTCCACCGACCTTGGCAAGGGGAACATCGAGGATTTTATCACCTTGCGTTTTGATTTTGGTGAGGGTGACCTCCAGGTCGGGATAGCGCTGCTCAAGTTCGGCCTTGACCCAGTTGGCCTGCCACAAAGCCAGGGCACTGGCGCGGGTGCCAATACGTAATATGCGGTTGGACATGCGATCTCCTTCTCTTAATGACTATTCTTCCGGCAATTCGGAGAGATCGTCAGATGGGGGATGAACGGAAAGATCAAACAACATCTGCACCGCATCGAGATAGCGTAGTTTATCATCGTTACAATCAAGTTGCTTGAGCAGACGGGTTGGATGGTGGAGAATTTTATTGACGATAGCACTGGTCATGGCATCGAGCATCTTGCGCTCATGCTCGTCAAGGTCGCTGAGGTTGGACAGGGTTCTTTGCAACTCTTTCTGACGCACCTCTTCAAGTTGTTTGCGCAGGGCGACGATGGTTGGTCTGACGGTGAGGTTGGACAGCCATTCATGAAAGCGGCCGACCTCCTGATCGACAATCTGGTCGGCCTTGACCGCCTCCTTCTCACGCTCCTTGAGATTGGACTGGACCACGCCCTGAAGATCGTCAACATCATAGAGATAAACGCTGTCAATCCTGCCGGCAGCCGGATCAATGTCGCGCGGAACGGCAATGTCGATCAGAAACATCGGCTGATAGCGCCGCATTTTACAGGCGGCCTTGAGATCTGCGGCGCTGATGACATAATCAGGAGATCCCGTCGATGACAGAAGGATATCAACCCGGTGGAGTTGCTCACGGAAGTTGGCAAAATTAACAGCGACCCCGTCAAAGCTTTCAGCCAGGCTTTCGGCGCGACTGAAAGTTCGGTTGGTCACTAACACCTTGGATACGCCGTAACGGATAAAATGTTTGGCCGCCAGTTCACACATTTCACCGGCACCGACCAGCATGACCGTTTTGTTTTCGAGGGAATCAAAGATTTTACGCGCCAGTTCCACTGCGGCGTAAGAGACAGACACAGCGTTGCTGGCAATGGCGGTTTCAGTACGTACCCGCTTGGCCACGGAAAACGCTTTGTGCATAAAGCGATTCAGCACCAGGCCGGCACTCTTGCCATCACAGGCATGACCATAGGCAGTTTTCATCTGACCTAAGATCTGTGGTTCGCCAACCACCATGGAATCAAGGCTGGCAGTCACCCGGAAAACATGGCGGACCGCTTCTTGGCAGGTGTGGGAATAAAGATGTTCATTGAGCTCGGCCGGGGTTAGACCATGGCACTCGGCCATAAAACGCTGCAGCTCGGCACAGGCCTGTTCCGGGCGCATGGTCGCGGCATAGAGTTCGACCCGGTTACAGGTCGAAACGATCATCGCTTCAGATATGCTCGGCAAGGCAAGAACCTGAGCAAAACAGCTTGTAAGGACATCCGCCTCAAAAGCCACCCTTTCGCGAATCTCAACCGGAGCCGTTTTATGACTGAGTCCAACGACAACAATATTCATAACAACAATCCACGGCAATCGGTCATGGCATGGAGAAGGCTTCGAAGGTGTGATAGCCATCAAACAGCAGACTCACCCCGAGGAAGGTAAAGAGCAAAAACATAAAAGCAACTATCGAGAAAAACGCAGCGCGGCGTCCTCGCCAGCCGACCGTCAGGCGGCCATGCAGCAAACCGGCATACAAAAACCAGGTAATCAGCGCCCAAGTTTCCTTTGGATCCCAACTCCAGTAGCTCCCCCAGGCCAGGTTGGCCCAGACTGCACCGCTGATAATCCCCAGGGTCATGAAGGGAAAGCCAACGCTCAAGCAGGTGTAGTTAACCCGATCAAGCACATTGATGGACGGCAACATCCGGTATACGCGATTAAACCGTTTGCTTTTAAGCATCCGATCCTGAATCAGATACATGACCCCGGCGCCAAAAGAAAGAGCAAACGCGGCATTTCCTAAAAAGGCAAAACTGATATGGACCGGAAACAGCCAGCTCCGCAGCACCGGGTTAAGGGGAACCACCACATCCGGACTCAACGCACTGAAGATCATCAGTCCGGTCGCCAGCGGGGCGGCAAAAGCCCCCATCACCGACAGGCGGAAGCGCAGATCCAACAGCAGAAACAGCAGCACCAGGCACCAGGCAAAAAAAGACAGTGATTCGTGCATGCTGGTCACCGGCGTACCGGAAACCATCGAATGGCGGACGGCAAAAACGCCGGCATGAACAACAATCCCCACCAGTAATACCCAACGTCCCAGGCTTCCGACACCCTCACGTTTGCCGATCATGGCCGTCAGATAGAGTAGACTGGCAATCAGGTAACTCACTGTTGTTAGTGCAAAAAGCAGAGTCACTGGTTCCATATTTTTCCTTTCTGCACAAATAACAACAGTCGATCAAAGTAAAGAGCAGCAGCCGAGTGCGGCACCCCATTTAACATTGAAAAAGCTCCGCTTCCACCAGTTCACACAGCAGATGACCGGCAAACTGCATCAATTCAATTTGTCGCGCCCGGTTACTGGTTGCCAGATCCAGGCACCATTCGAGGGTATCTCGATAGAGCGGATCCTTCGTACCGGCACCAGAGAATAAAGCAACCGCCTGATCGTTCTCCAACATTTCATCGCGCAACCGCTCCAGAGTAGAATTCGGGGCCCCATTACCAAAGAGCAGTAATAATTGTTTTTCACTGTTCAGCGCACGATAATGACGAATAAATAACTGCTCATAATCCCCGGCGGAGGCCATCGCTGCGGCCAGGGCGCTATCACTTCCCAAGCAAATGGCAGGCAAGGCCGGCCGATCAAAATCAAGACGGTAGGCAAAAGAAGTCGCAACGAGTTGAGCCACTGGATGAAATATTCCGACACCAACCGTCAATAGTTGTCCACCATCGGCAAAGAGGGTTGCTATCCGCCCTGCCAGACGCACAATTTCCACCTGTTGGGTGTCGCAAAAACGTTTGATGAGCTCCCGGTGCTGACCAGTTGATTGTGCAAAACGAGAATCCATAAAGCCTCTGCCAGCAAAAATATGACGGCACACCAAGTCAACCCGACATGATAGGGAGACCCCTGGTTAGTGTCAAGCTTCACCTTGAGTCCATGATTAGATCTTTGATTTTTTAACTGAGTTACTATATATTAGCTTTTGAATGAATTGACCACCCTTTTTTGAGCATTTGAATCAAGAATAAGGAGAAACTTAATGGCTAGTGATAAAATTATCGAAGTTACCGATGACCAGTTCGATACCACCGTACTGAAATCTGAAACCCCGATTCTCGTCGATTTCTGGGCAAGCTGGTGTGCCCCGTGTAAGGCGATTGCCCCGGTACTCGATCAGCTGGCGGACGAATATGACGGCAAAGTCAAGATCGGCAAAGTCAACGTCGATGACAACCCGGCGACACCGGGCCAATACGGGGTTCGCGGCATCCCGACAATGATCCTTTTTCATCAGGGCAAGGTTGTCGACCAGCTGGTAGGCGCCGTGCCAAAAAACCAGATTGAAAGCCTGATCAAAAAAGCCCTGTAATTTTATATTGCCCTTCTAACTTCACCAAAAAAGGCTTCTGCTTTCGAGCAGGAGCTTTTTTTCATCTTGTTGCTCTTTCTTCTTATTGAGTAACTTTAACCCAAACCGGCATCCTACAGGAACGCCTTAGCAGGAGTTGCCTCCAGGCACGATCACGGCGAAAGCCGCTACTACATAGGACTTCAGATCGACACCCCAAAACGTCGCACTCGACTCGCATTCAAGCGGCTTTCCCTGCCGATCTGCTGCAGGGCGGCAGTGGCCTTTTCCACGATCTGCCGTTGCGGGTCGCTGATGCCGCCCAGGCGTCCGTAACCTAGACACAAATCAATATGACGGGACAAATCATCGCCAGTTAAATCCTTGAACAGCAGGATAAAATCAGTTACCGACGCCTGGGCAAGCTGATGTTCCTCATCGCTGTGATCACCTTCTTCATGCAGCCGTTCACAAAGCTGCAGCAGGGTCAACTTTTCGCGCAGGAGATGCTGAACCTGACGGAATTTTTCAATCACCTCAGGATCCCGGATTTCCTCTGTCTCGACAGCTGACTCAATGGCAAAGAGTGTCGTTTCGCTTTTGCGTTTTTCGATATACAGATCGATGATCCGGGTTGCCAACTTGTCTTTGCTCAGATAGCGCAGCAGGCGCACACTGCCGTCCAGATTAACCGGGCTGATATGGCGGGCATTATCGCGGAAGCTCTCCGAGAGACAATTGATCACATCGGTGGCATTATCATCAAACGAGTTATAGAATTTACGCCAGGCCTCCTGGAATGATTTTTCCGAGCGTGCAGCGCGAAGCTGCTCGTCGCAGGCTGCTGCCAGTTTCTTCATCGGTTCTTCGTCGAGGTAACCATTTTCTACCAGATGGCCAATCTGACGACCAAAATCATCCAGGAAAAAATTATCATAGCCACGCAGAATCGCATTCCACTGCTGTTGCTGGGTGGTCAAATTTTCCTCACTGTCGAGGGTGGCAAAAGAGGCGGTGCGGTTCATGACAAAATCGTATTCAGGGGCCTCCGCAGAGCGGCTGTAATAACACCAGGCCAACAGGACAAGAATACGTAGCGCCCGCTCTAACACCTGCGGGTCGAAGTTTTTCAATATCGGCACCAGCAAACATGCCAGCGCTTCAGTTTTTTTGATGATCCGGATGTTGCTGATCTGCAATTGCATTACTGCGGCCCCAAGAATCTTGCCTAAAGGGTCGTTGCGCAATGAAATGGCTACACAATCTTTAGCGCTCGGGGCAAAGCGCAGTTCGCTGTCGATAACCTTCTCGCGTAGGCGGTTGTATTCAATATGAGAGTTGCCTCCGAGGCTTTCATCATTGAGAATCAGCACGACCTTGCACTTTTTCTGCTCCTTCAACATGGTGATCAGCCCGAGAATATCCTGGGTCTCTATTCCTTTGCCCTTACGTTCAAAATCATCGAGACAGATCAGGGTTTTTTCCAGCGATAGAAAAGCCAGGGATTCGAAAGGCGCATCAGTAAATTCTGCCGCTTTTTCTACCGGGAAAAGAGCAAATTTCTTTTTGCCGGTGGTGAGCAGCAAGCGATTCATATTGGCACGAAAGCTCTCCACCGAAGGGCGGCGACCGATATGCTGACGTGACATCATGTTTTCAAAGATACTGTTTTTCAGTTCCAGCAGGGAATTGATACCAAAAAGGGAAACGTATGAGTAGTCGCTCAAGGCAATGCGCCGTTGATTTTTTGCGGCATGCAGGTAAGCATTCCAGGCGTAGGTTTTACCCACCCCCCAGCCTCCTTTGATAGCAAGAACCTCCGGTGCTTCGCTGGCCAGAAAGCGCCCGATCTGCTGTTCAATGATGGCAATGGACATGGGTCAGCTCCTTGAATGATCGACCACAGAACAAACTACCCTGCCGCAAGTAGCAGGGAGAAGTCAGAATTCAGAATATAGTTTTTTGATTCAGTAGGTTGTCTTCTGGATTCTCGATTCTGCCTCCTGGATACCCAGATATACAACGGAGCATGCTGCAGAGAATTAAAAGCCCACGCTGAATTAAAAAGAAGCAGCATCAGCCTAATGCCTGGCGCAACTGCTCTCTGAATTGCCCGGCGCCGCCATTGGCGGGATGGCGTACCTTGGTCGCGGTGATCCCCAGTTGCCCCAGTTGCAACGCGGACTTTTCACCAACCGCAACAACTTGACTGAAATTTCCAAGCTCCAGCAATTGCAATAAAACCCGATGCCCATCGCTAAACTCCCGCGCATCCGGGGTGCGGTTACTGAGCAACCCTTTGTCCGGGTGATAGGGATGCCAGGGAAAGGCGTTCCATAAAACCACCCGATAGGGATCTATTCCCTGCTGCGCGAAAAAACCCCAGACAATGGTCGCGGTCGGTTCGGTAAAACCCGCAGAACGCATCCCGGGCAAGCTGGTTCGACGGGGTGTGAGCCCCCTGAATACCATATCCGGCACCAGCCCTTTGTGGGTCAGGCCGCCCAACAACAAGCGCTCCGACGTCATCGGGATACCGCTGAAATGCCCCCCCTGATAGCCGATAGCTTCGGCACACAACAGGGTGTCGGCCTGCCCGATACGATCATACAGGTAGTGGGTCAGCTGTTGACAACGGATAACCGCCCCCAGATCATCTGCATCGTGGTAGGTATCCCTCTCACCCCAGGGATTAAACACCGCAGCAGCCCGATAAGTGCGCAGGCCGGCAACAAAATCAGCAAGCACCTTCACACCGCCTGAATCAGAACATAGGGTTGAACAATCAGCATCAAAAAAGCTTTATCAAGGGATGTTTCCCATTCTGCAAGCTCTGCGGCTGTCGGCTTGGCCAGTTGGCCGCCGCCAATCCATTTCTGAACCTGCTGTGTATCATCCGCCGCAACGGCAACTGCCACTGCTACCAGGTTCAGATCACAAGCAACGGTGACCACCGCATCACGGCGCAGATGAATGCGCAACTCGCGCCAGTTAATCTGAGCCAGATCGCGCTCAAAGTCCTCTTTGAGATTTGTCATTCTACCCACTCCAAGGATCGCTGGTATTAGCTTAGTTCCGGCGAGAATACCCAGCTGACGCCGGGCGCGTCAACACTTAGCTTTATGTTCCGGCCAACCAATTTTTTTCTTGCGGTTAAAAAAGTAGCTCAATTAAATTGACCTGTTAGCCGATAGGTATGATAACGTTGAAGTGTATTCCACATTTTTTATCGTGTCAGACGTGAGGATCATGGCGCAAAGTGACAAAAAAAGCAGGATTCAAGGCGGGTGCAAGGCGCTTGCCGAATATGTCACCGACGACTACAGCCTGCAACTGCAAACTTGTGACAGCGAGATTGAGTGTAGGGCTGGCATTACCGTCCATCAGCTCGAAAAAAGCCCCTCTCCAGCGGATATCATTTCGATTCTGCGCCGCAACAATATTACCAGCACCGTCGACCTTGAACAGGTTGCGATTTTTTGTACCGAAGCTGCCCAGGGCAACAACCCCCAGGACATCATCCTCGCCCGCGGCACAGAACCGGAGCTGGGGGAAGATGGCTGGTTTGAACTGCTGGTGTCTACCGGCAAGGATGTGTCAGAGTGGGAAGAGGACGAATCCGGCCGGGTCAACTTTAAAGATGTCCAGAACTTCTCCAATGTTGATATTGATGAGCATATCGGCAATATCTATCCGCCAACCCCTGGAGAGCCGGGCAAAACCATTACCGGTGATCTGATCCCCCCGCTCTCCGGCAAATCCGCCAACGTTATCGCCGGGGCCGGCGTGCGTTTAAGCGAAGACGGTAAACAGGCCTTTGCTACCCGCAGCGGACGAGCTGTCTTTGACAACAATATCGTCTCGATTGCCGAAGAATTTATTGTCGATGGTAACGTCGACTTGAGTGTCGGCCACATCACCTTTAATGGCTTTGTCGACATCAAAGGAGATGTGCTCGATGATTTTAACATTACCGCCACCAAGGGAATCAAGGTTTCCGGCGCTGTCGGTGCCTGCAAAATTCAGTGCGATGGACCTGTAACCATCGGCACCATGACCGGCAAAGGAACGGGTAAAATCGTCTGCAAAGGGGCGCTGCAGGCCAACTACCTCAACCAGGTCACGGTCGAATGCTGGAACAACATCCAGATTGCCCACGAGGTGCGCAACTCGGTACTCAAAGCCACCGGCAGCATCCACATTGAATCAGGGCAAATCTCCGGTGGCGAGGCCATTGCCCTGGAGGGGATTGAGGCCAAGGCGGTAGGGGCACGTTCCGGCATCAAAACCCAACTGACTTCCGGGGTCTACTTTCCCGAAAATGATCGCCTCAAATACCTCCGTACGCGGGTCAAAAGTGTCGCTGAACAAGTTAAGCGTATCAGTGAAGCACTCAAATCACTGAACAAAAAACCGTTGCCGGAGAACCGCCCGGCCCTGCGTGAAGCGATTGAATTGCGCATCGGCATCCTCACCCAACGCCATGTGAATCTCGAAGAAGAGCGAGAAGAACTCAATGAAGAGCTGATCAACTTCAGCGCCGGAGAACATCCGACCGCCCGCGCCAAGATCAATATTCTGACAAAACTGATGGAAGGATCAGTCCTTCATCTTGGCGAAACCAGCGAAGAAATCAAGATGGAGCGTTCTGGTCCCATGTCCATCGTTGAAAACACCAAAGACGGTGGGCTGCGCTTTTTAAGCCACTCCCCACTGGCAGCGAGTGTTAAAGAACCTGAAGATGATTCCAACGTTTGATGTTTTTGTTTTATACCACGGTCAGCTGCCGCGTTTCTGTAACTCCTTAACCACCCGCTCGGCCACCCGATTGGCGGCGTTGACACAATCATTCAAGCCCACCCCGTAAAAGGCATTTCCGGTCAGCAGCAGCCCCGGTGTTGTCGCCAATGCAGCGTCCACAGCCTGTAATCTGGCGCCGTGGCCACGGGTGTATTGAGGAATAGCGCGCGGATGACGGAACACCCGGACAAAATCGGGCAGTTCAGTAATCCCCATGATCTGACGCAAATCAGTGCGGGTGCGGTCAATGACCTCTTCATCGGCAAGATCAATCGCTGCGGTATTGGTTGCTCCGCCCATCATCGAGCGTAACAGCACTTTTCCTTCCGGGGCACGATTGGGAAAGATGCTTGAGTCCCAGAGGGTGCCTAAGGTATGACACCCTTCGGCACGGGGAATCAGATAACCAAAACCATCCAGATTGCGTGCGATCCGTTCACGCTCATAACCAAAACAGATCACGTTCATCGGCGCGTAAGGGATTTCACGCAGCAGCGTTGCCACTTGTGGATTCATTTCGTCGATCATTGCCGCTACCGCGTATGAAGGAGAAGCGGTAATCACCATATCAACGTCAAGCTGTTGGCCCGCAGCCAGATGCAACAAAAATCCACCTGACTTTTTCTCGATCCGCACCACTTCCTCACCGCTCATCAGTTCCCCCTGTAAGGAAGAGGATGTGGCATCGGTCAACTCCTGAATCCCACCAACAAAAGAAGTCAACACCCCACCCGGTCCGGCAGCACTGGCAACCGCCTTGCCGGCCTTGAGCTCGGTGCGTTTTTTGCGCGCCAAGCGCACCATCGCCTTGAGCAGACCACCATATTCCTGTTCCAATTCATAAATCCGCGGGAAACAACTTTTCAGGCTCATGGTTTCCGGATCACCGGCAAAAATACCGGAAACCATCGGTGAAATCAGCTTATCCAGAGCTTCCTTGCCCAACCGCCGGCGACCAAACTCGGCAAGGGTTTCATCGCTGGGATCAGTACGTTTGGGCACCAGAAGCTCACCAGCCAGACGCAATTTGCCCGGCCAGGAGATCAGCTTGGAAGATAAAAAGGAAGGACCATTCTCGGGCAGGCGATGGAGCGTTTTATCCGCGTAGATATAACGCTTGCGGGCGTTATCATCAGAACGTAACAAGCGCTCCTCAATCTGCAGGTGGCGACATAAATCGAGGGTCATCGGTTTGCTGTCGAGAAAACCATTAGGTCCCCATTCACACAGATATCCTTCTTCTTTGATCGACCAGATCTTGCCGCCGAGACGCTCCTGTTTTTCGATGATCAGGGTAGTCAAATCAAGTCCCGATCGATGGCCAAAGTCTTCAATAGCACTGGCTGCAGCTAAACCGGAAATTCCTGCTCCTATAATTGCGATTCGTGTCATGACGACCCCTGTAAAAGTTTGGATTAATGAAAGCTTTCCATATCCTAGCCGTTCACCACAGACAGGTCAAGCAACCTCCATCTGCAACCGCAACCAAGGTGCTTGACCTGTTTAAAAAGTGATCTTAGTATGACCCTTATCGTCAACTCGCAACAAACAGGAGCTTAAGTTATATGGCCAAAGACTACTACTCGGTACTCGGTATCGAACGCGATGCCGATACTGCTACGATAAAAAAAGCTTATCGCAAGCTTGCGCAGAAGTATCACCCGGACAAAAATCCCGGCGACACGCACGCCGAAGAACAATTCAAGCAACTAACAGAAGCTTATGCCGTGCTCTCCGACCCGGAGAAAAAACGTCAATATGACCAGTTTGGTGATGCTGGTTTTCACCAGCGTTTCTCCCAGGAAGACATCTTCCGCAATGTCAACATGGGAGATATCTTCGGCAACTTCGGCGGCGAGGATCTGTTCAGTCAGCTTTTTGGGGGGCGCCCCCACACGCGCCGGGCACCGCAACGCGGACAGGACTATTCGATGCAGATCAGTATCCCTTTTCGGCTGGCGGTTCAGGGTGGTGAACGACGTATCGATTATCGCAGCGACGGCAAGGTTGAGCAGATCAAGGTCAAGATCCCTCCGGGCATAGAACAAGGAGCAAAGCTCCGTATCGCCGGCAAGGGAGGGATCAATCCAGCCGGCGGAGCGGCAGGACATCTGTTTTTACAAATCGATATCGAGCCCGACCCGGTTTTCAGCCGCGAAGGCAACGATTTGCTGGTCAGGGCGGAAATTCCCTTCAGCGGCATCTGCCTTGGCACGACCATTGAGGTGCCGACCCTCGAAACTCCGAAGCGGGTTAAGGTACCGGCCGGCATGCAACCAGGCCAAAAAATCCGCCTGAGCGGTTTCGGAGTGGCGGCCTCAAGTAAACAGGAAGCCGGCGATCTGTATGCCATTATCGACGTGGCTGTTCCCAAAAGCCTTACCACTGAGCAGAAAGAGCTGTTAAAAAAACTGAAGGAAGTCCGATTATAGCGACTCACGCGCCTTTGGGTGAATTTTCATGAAATAACTTGATTTCGACACCCCATGTAGTAGCAGCTTTAGCCGCGATCGTGCCTGAAGGCAACTCCGACAACGGCTTACTTGATTAATGCCGGTCTGGATTGAAGTTACTCAGAAGCACTATTTTGTGATGATAAGATGAGTCGGCTTGTCGGAGCAACTGATGGTGAGAACACAGGTCAGGGCTAATTTTCTTGCCTTGTTACCACAGCACAGGCTATAGTATTGCGCCCACACAAAAAAACAGCAAAAGTGCCGGAGATGGTCTGGCTCGCTGAATAAAAGACTGTGCAATTTGTCGCACTACATCAAGGTGGCTTGTTTACCTAATGAAAAGAATCCTGCGCGCCCTGCTCCTAACCCTGTTTTTATTGTTACTGATTGGCCTGCAATCAGTAATGGGATGTTCCTCTGCGCCGGGCACAGAACACTCTACAGTCCATATTCAGGTCAATGCCTGTCACTTTTTTATCAACAACACTAGCGCTGATACCTGCTGCGACAGCACCGCCTGCCATCGCTCTCACTCTCCATTACAAAACTTCGGCAGCCCCGAATATGCCAATCAGATCAAGAATCTGCTCCCGCTGATTCTTGAATCACGCCAGCAACTTCCGCAGTTAAAAACAGTCAACGCCTTTGTCCCGCCGACTCTCTGCTGCCAGAACGCACGACAAGTACCAGTCACCTCGATTGCACCTCGCCACGCCCTGGCATTTTTACGCACAACCGTCCTGCTCCATTAAGACTCTCCTGCACTGAGCCCCGATAAACGACGCTATCTGTCGATTATTATGACTTATTTTGTCTGATTTACCCGACATTCCGCAACGGGAGATATTTACCTTGACTGAAACAGAAAAAAAACAAGACTTCACTGATCGCATATGGGACTTTTTCTGCTCTCTGAAGCTGACCATTATTCTGCTGTTATTGCTAGCGATCACCTCGATTATTGGCACGATTATCCCCCAGAACTCATCAGCAGCAGAATATATTCGTCTTTATGGCCAGTCCAACTACGAACTCTTCACCAAACTCCAATTCACGGAGATGTACGGTTCCACCTGGTTTATTGGCCTGCTGGCACTGTTCTGCGTCAACCTGATCTGCTGTTCGATCAAACACTTTCCCCGTACCTGGAAGTTTTTCAAAGATCCCGCCCGCGTTGCTTCCCCGGGATTGCTGAAAAATTCCAGCAACAAGCTGGAGTTAAGCAGTAAAGATTCACCGGAAGCCATCCTTGACAAAGTCAAAGGGACTCTGGATAAAAACTTCGCAAAAACTGTGCGCACTGATGCTGATGGCAAGATTTATCTATTTGCCCAAAAAGGGATCTTCTCCCGTCTGGGTGCGTACATGACCCACATTTCCATTATCGTCGTTCTGGTTGGTGCCATCATCGGCAATGTTTTTGGCTTTAAAGCCTACGTCAATATCCCGGAAGGGGACTCGGTTTCACATGTGATGACGCGGGATGGCAGCCAGCGTATCGATCTGGGTTTTGAGGTACGCTGCGACAATTTTGACGTCAAATTCTACCCCAACACCTCACGACCCATGGAATATGCCAGTGACCTGGTCATTCTTAAAGATGGTGCGGAAGTTTATGAAAAAAGAATTGTCGTTAACGACCCGTTATTTTTTGACGGTATCATCTTCTACCAGTCAAGTTACGGCCAGGCCGGTGACCCCACCATCAGCTTTAAAGTCACCGACACCCAGAGTGGTGAAAGTCAGGAGTTCAGTACACCGTTAGGCAGTCGGGTGCAACTGGCCGACGGCTTCAGTGTTATTGTCACTGATTTCACCGACAACGACCGCAGTTTCGGGCCGGCAATGCGCATGAACATGATCAGCCCGGATGGTACCCGTGGTAACCCGGTTGTCATCTGGGAGAATTTCCCTGAATTCGATGAACGCCGCGGTGATCGCTTCAGCTTCGCCATGCTCGGTTTCAGTCAAACCTACTTTACTGGTCTGCAGGTCGCCAGAGATCCCGGTGTTAATGTTGTCTGGGCCGGCTGTATCATGATGATTATTGGTCCCTTTGTCGCCTTCTTCATGTCCCACAAGCGGATCTGGGCCTGTATTGAGCAGGATGGCAAAATCACCAAAGTTCAGCTAGCCGGCAACGCCCATCGCAATCAACCCGGGTTTGCCCTGGCCTTTGATGATCTGATGCAAAAAGTGGAACATGCCGTTACCAACAATTCCCCGACAAAGGAGGGATAACCCATGGATAGTGGACAACTCTTTAATTTAACCACCATCGCTTATTTTGCCTCGATGGTTCTCTATATCGCTTTTATTGCCACCAAAAGCAACAAGGTAGCTACGGCTGCCACTCTGGCGGCGCTGGCCGGCCTTATCATTCAAACCGGGGCTCTGGGGATGCGCTGGTATGAATCCTATGCGATCCTCGGCAGTGAACATGGCCGCGCGCCCTTGACCAACCTCTATGAATCAGTGGTCTTTTTCGCTTGGTCGATCGTCGGCGTTTATCTGTTCATGGAGTGGAAGTATTTTCAAAAATACCGCGCTGTCGGTGCCTTTGTTCTCCCCATTGCCCTGTTTGCCATGCTCTGGGGGCAGATGAGCCTGAACAAATCGATTGATCCGCTGGTTCCGGCGCTGCAGAGCAACTGGCTGACCTACCACGTCATCACCTGTTTCATCGGTTATGCCGGATTTGCCATCGCTTTTGGCGTTTCGATCATGTATCTGCTGAAAATCGGCAAAGAGGAGAAACACCAGGGCCCTGAACCCATGGGCGGCATTCTCGGTATGTTCCCACCAACCAGGGTGCTGGATGATCTCAACTACAAAGCCATTATGATCGGTTTTCCGATGCTGACCCTCGGCATCATTACCGGTGCGGCCTGGGCTTACTACGCCTGGGGAACCTACTGGAGCTGGGATCCGAAGGAAACCTGGAGCCTGATTGTCTGGTTTATCTACGCCGCCTTCCTCCACGCCCGCTTTACCCGTGGCTGGGCCGGCCGTAAAGCAGCCTGGCTATCAATGATCGGCTTTGGTGCCACCCTATTCTGCTATCTGGGGGTCAACCTGGTACTGTCCGGGCTGCATTCCTACGGCGGCGGCTGATCAGCAGGTCAAAAACGTTACACTATAAAAAAGGGCGCTTCATCATGAGGCGCCCTTTTTTATGATTTCATTGCAGGAACAGCGGGCCGTTACGGCCTCTGACAAACCATCAGAAACACCGGATAATGCTTAAGCGCTTCTTCTTCACCGCGCACCACCTCGAAGACGGTAGTAAAGTTGACATCCACAAAGCCGATCCGCCTCAGTACCACCGCCAGTGCCTGACGGTCGAACCCCTGATGCCCGTTAAAATCACTGCCATGAAAACTGCCATCTTCGGCATCGAGGTCAGCAATACACAGATACCCTCCGGGATTAAGTAACTCCCAAAAACTGGACAACAGCCCCTGATAATCGTCTACATGATGCAGGGTCATTAAGGAGCAGATCAGATCGAAGCCTTCATCCGGAAAGGGATCTTTACACAAATCCAGTTGTAGCGTACTCACTTTGCCAAAACTACCCGCAGCAATCTTTTGTTCAACAACACTGAGCATCCCGGGCGAACTGTCTGCCAGCACCAGCTCGCCAACTGCCGGCTGCAGGGCAAAACCGAGCAGTCCGGTTCCACAACCGTATTCCAGCGTTCGGGTTGTGGGTGTCAATGGCACCTGCTCACAAATAGCGGCAGCTACCGCCTCAGCACGTTCTATCTTTTTCGGATCAGCATCCCAGCGCGTAGCTTTTTCATCAAAACTCATCGGTAGCAACTCTCCTGTTCATCACTGGACATTGATACATCGGCACGGGTTCCGGTAACATACTCGACAGACACGCTTAACATCAATATAATGCCAACTTTATTGAATGATTCTTTGTCATCTCTTTGCTATCAGGAGCTTATCATGAACAGTCAAATTGCCGCAGCGATCAACCTGCCCCACCAGCCGGTTGCTATTCTCTGGAGTGATGAAAAACCCGAAGGGGCACAGATGTTCAAGGACAAATCCTGGGCTTGCTCCCTGTGGCTGACGGCAGCGGCGGCTAAAGGCAAGGTTGCCGCCTGCAGTCGCGATGCCTTTGGCTGCTTCGGCGGTGGCACCGGCCTTGGCTTCGGTGATCAGTATCGCAATTTCCCGGGCGGAACAGAAGGCTTCTGCCGTTTTCTTTCTTCCGGCAACGCCGGCCACCCCGAGGGGGAAGCGGTAGCAGGAGCGTTAAAAGCCTTTGCCGCCGAAGATTTTATCGAAGAGTATCTGCAGGGTGAGCGTTATCTGAAAAATCCGGAGGCGGTGCGAGATTTTATCGATGATCTGCCACTGCGCGATATCCCCACCCAATACGTCGTATTCAAGCCTTTGAGTGAGATTGATCCGCAGCAGGAAGAGCCGATTGTTGTGGTTTTTTTCTGCAATCCTGACCAGTTTTCCGCCCTCGGCGTATTGGCCAACTACAGCTTTGACGGCAACGACAATGTCATCTTTCCGTTTGCCGCCGGCTGTCAGGCGATCGGCCTCTATGCTTACGATGAAGAGGAAAAAGATCGCCCCAAAGCAGTGGCCGGATTGATGGATCTGTCAGCGCGACTTTATCTGCGCAACCACTTCGGCGACAATGTCATGAGCATGTCATTGCCTTGGTCAATGTTTCAAATCATGGAAGAAAATGTCGCCGGGTCGTTCCTTGAACGCAACACCTGGAACAAACTGATGCAGAGTAGAACGTCCTGATTAGACGACTAGCTCTTATGCGACCGGCTTGTACCAGACGTTCATGCTCTCCAGTCCACCGGAAATCTGGGTATTCTGCACCAGGGTGCCGCCGTATTGATAGCCGCTTTTGGCAAAAGTGATATTCATACCGAATGAGGTGGCGCGAGCAATGGTGTAACAAGTCTGAATCTTTGCCTGTGCCATCAAGGTTTCCAGTTCAGCCAGCAGCAGATGCGCGAGTCCTTGGCCACGGCAGGCGGGATCAGTGGCAAAATCGGTCATTTCAGCGTGAGAACCGACCTTGTCGACCTCGGCAGAGGCCAGGGCAATCAGCTCATCTTCCTTCCAGATACCGGCGTAGGTCACATTGTCAGCCATTGTTTCCGCCAGATAGTCGGGGTCATGGATCGGAAACGGATAGCTGGAAAAAACCCGTTGGTAAAGATCCGCCATCGCGGAGCAATCATCGACCTGCGCCAGCCGGCACTGGTTTCCTCCTGTGCCCTGCAAACTGGTAGAATCTGGGGAACCGGCCTTGGCCCGAGCAGCATCCAGAACCTGCGCTACAACCCCGGCATCCGGATCATTCCGGCGCTCTGAATGAGGATAATTGGCCAGGAACAAGCCGTCAACTTCGCCCTGATAAAACTTGGGAACCTGTGCCTCAACACTGTAGCCTGCCTTTAAAAAGGGGGCTTTGCTGGTCGCAGGAATCTTGGCGAAAACCTTGGAGTAGTCGTGCTGATCGACCAGTTCGTCGATATATTCGAGCACCCCCGGCACATCATCATGCTCCAACTTCATCAGATAAACCCGGTCATTTTCAGGGCCATGCTGCAGCACGCATGATCCAAAGTTTTCAATCCGGTCAACTGACATCACGTCTCTCCATGCGTTCGTTGCCGGCCGGAGTCAAGCTGATAGTTTCATCATAATCACACAACAGCCGTTCAATCCCGGTGGCATTATTGTTATCGTCGGCTCCTTCCAGTTTCAGTTGCAGATCACAGGTTGCACACTTGCGATCACAAAATTTGGTTTTGTAGCTTTCCGGCTCGGCATAAGTTGTGATCACCCCTTCGTAGTTGCGCAACACCACCTTATTTGTTGATAAAGAGATTAGATAGTTAGGCGTCATGGGAATCTTACCGCCGCCGCCAGGTGCATCAATCACATAGGTCGGCACCGAAAAACCACTGGTATGACCAATCAGCCCTTCCATAATTTCAATCCCTTTTCCCACGGGTGTACGGAAATGGGACAAACCCTCAGACAGATCGCACTGATAAAGATAATAAGGACGCACCCGATTCTCCACCAGCTTATGCACCAGCGATTTGACGATCCGCACACAGTCATTCACTCCAGCCAGCAACACCGTCTGGTTCCCCAAGGGGATCCCGGCATCAGCCAGCTTTCTTATCGCCTGCTTGGAGGAACTGGTAATCTCCCGCGGGTGATTAAAGTGGGTATTGAGCCACACAGGTTGGTGTTTTTTGAGCATGTCGACCAGATCGTCAGTAATCCGATAGGGCAGCACCACCGGCATGCGGGAACCGATACGGATCACTTGAACATGTTCGATCTGCCGCAACTCGGTTAAGATCCAGTCAAGATACTGATCAGACAGCATCAGCGGATCACCGCCGGAAAGCAGCACATCGCGAACTTCGGTCGCCCCGCGGATATAATCAAGACCGGCGCGAATCTGATCGCGATCAGGGATTGAATCGGTATCGCCAACCTTGCGCTTACGCGTGCAATGGCGACAGTACATGGAACAGACATTGCTGATGTGGAACAGCACCCGATCGGGATAGCGATGAGTGATTCCCGGCGCCGGACTGTCACGATCTTCTGCCAGCGGATCGTTCATATCGCACTTGTCGATCTCAAGCTCTTTCGGGTCCGGAAAAGCCTGGCGAAAAATCGGATCGTTGCGAAAATCTTCGGCATCAATCAAAGACAGATAATAAGGGGTGATCGACAAGGGGAACTTGCGCATGGTCAATTCAATTTTGCGCCGCTCCACATCGTTAAGTGTGATCCCGAGAAGATTCTCAAAGGTGTCGACGCGCTTGATGGAATTGCGCAACTGCCAGTGCCAGTCGGTCCACTTGGATTGATGAACCTTATTTTCACTCAAATCTGCGGCAATTTTTTGTTGATTGCTCGAATAAATACTCATAATAAAAGCCTCTATGCTCCTTTTTTAAGGATTTCGTGTCAGTGCCCAGCCAATGAGCAGAACAATACGGCTAAACCCTAAGTAAGTTCATGAAAAACTAGAAAAATTTTTTATTCAGATACAGTCAGCGCGCAGCAAGTAGTGCTGTTACGCCGCCAGGAAGAACGGTTCGACAAAGAGAGACAGGCGCATAAAAACAGAGAATAAACATTGTGTTATTAAAAACTTTCTTGCACGAAGATGTGTGCAAAACTATTTTTTTAAATAAACGATCACGCACTATAACAAATATGATCTTGCTTTTCAAGTGTTGATCCAGATAGATCATATTGATGTAACTTCTGGATCCTCGTCAGCCAACAAAAAAACCCCCGGAAGCTGTCTCATCAGCCTTCGGGGGTCAGTATCGCGTTACAGGTATTGCTATGTGTTATCGCGAGGCACGACCAGTACGTGCCTTTGCTGCACCAGCCTGGGGGTTGTAGGTTTTACCCGCTGGACGGGAACTTCGGCGTTGAGTCTTGGCCGGCTGGCGATTTGCCGGCGCAGCCCCACCGCCGCGCATGGGACGCCGCGCCGGCGAATCAACGGCAGAAGAAACCAGCTTCAGTCCAGCTTCCTGCTCCTGCAATGGAATCCGACGTTGCAACAGGGTTTCAATATCGTGCAGCTGCTTGCGCTCTTCACTGCAGACAAAAGAAATAGCGTTGCCGGTATTGCCGGCCCGCCCGGTGCGACCAATCCGGTGGACATAATCCTCAGGAACATGGGGCATCTCATAGTTCACGACAAAGGGCAGTTGCTCGATATCAAGACCACGCGCAGCGATGTCGGTTGCGACCAGCACCCGCACCCTGCCCTGTTTAAAATCAGCCAGCGCTTTGGTTCTGGCACCCTGGCTCTTGTTACCGTGGATCGCTGTCGTCGTGATGCCATCCTTGTCCAACTGGCTGGCAAGACGATTGGCACCATGTTTGGTGCGGGTAAAGACCAGCACCTGTTGCCAGTTACTACCGGAAATCAGATGGGAGAGCAACGCACGCTTGAGTCCTTTATCGATCCGGTACATCACCTGATCGACCTGCTCAGCAGCGGTGTTCCTCCGCGCCACTTCAATCACCTCCGGTGTTTTCAATAGATTATCAGCCAGACGCTTAATATCATTGGAAAAAGTTGCTGAAAAAAGCAGGCTCTGACGATTACGCGGCAGCAGCGCGAGGATTTTACGGATATCATGAATAAAGCCCATATCGAGCATACGATCGGCTTCATCCAGTACCAGCATTTCAACCTTTGACAGATCGATGGTCTTCTGACCGACATGGTCAAGCAGGCGTCCGGGAGTGGCCACGACAATATCAACCCCTTTACGCAAGGCACTGATCTGCGGGCGGATATTAACGCCACCGAAAATTACCGTCGAGCGTAACGGCAGATATTTACCATACAAACGGAAGCTCGCCTCAACCTGGGCTGCCAACTCGCGGGTCGGGGTCAGAATCAGGGCACGAATCGCACCACTTTGCTGAGGTGCTTTTTCACTCAAACGCTGCAACATTGGCAGGGCAAAACCAGCGGTTTTACCGGTTCCGGTCTGGGCGCCGGCAAGCAGATCGCCGCCTTGCAACACGATCGGAATAGCCTTGGCCTGAATTGGGGAAGGCTGGCTGTAACCTGCTTCAGATACAGCACGGAGGAGTTCGGCCCGCAGACCGAGTTGTTCAAACGACATAAATATTGTTCTCCAAAAAATGGAACCGGCCCATCCCTAAGCGCTATGGCGTAAGGAACGGTCTTAAGGCAGGAATCTCTAAATTGATGGTCTAAGGGGGAGATATGCGAGGGTGATACGCAAAAAACTAACCGATGGACACGAAAATGACGCCGACCGAAGGCGTCAAGGTTTGCACACCCTAGCAGATACCCGGGCGCCTGTCCACAACATTCAGAAAGGCTGCCACAAAATGGGGCGCCAATCTGCCTTAGCGCTCCATCCCGAAATCCTCATCGGTCAGAGTAGAAGCAAAATGATCCATCGCTTCTTCGGCCTCACTGGAATCTGGCACTCTGGCCAGATGAATCAGTGCATCTCCCTCATGAACCAGAGGGATAGCAAGCTGGCCGATGATAATTCCGGCGAAGGGGGCTGTCACTTTCTCCTCTTCATCGCCAAGGGGATCACTCAGCACACCCAGCAGATCACCTTTTCTGACAAATCCCCCCAGCTTCATCCGCCGGGTGAAGATGCCGCTCATATTGGCCCGCAGCCAGCTGGTTCGATCAGTAATGATCGACTCACGCATTTTTCCGCTACGAGCAGTGGCGAGCATTCCGACGTGGCGCATCACTTTGATGATCCCCCTGATACCGGTGCGAATGGCGGCATCATTAAAATATAGAGCCTCACCACCTTCGTAAACCAGAACCGGTTTGCCCAGAGAGGCGACCGTTTCACGCAAGGAACCTTCGCGCATCTCGGATGGCACAACCACTGGTGCGCCAAAAGCCATTGCCAGATCAACTGTTTTCTGATCTTCCAGGCTCGCCCTGATTTGCGGCATATTACTGCGGAAGTTGGATCCAGTATGGAGATCGATGCCAAAATCACATTTCTCAGCGATCTCTGTCATAAAAACATGGGCCAGGCGTCCCGCCAGAGACCCCTTTGCCGTCCCCGGAAATGACCGGTTCAGATCCCGCCGGTCCGGCAGATAACGGGCACGCTGGATAAAACCGAAAGGGTTGACCACCGGAACGGCAATCAGGGTTCCACGCAGGTTGTTAAGCGCTCTGTTCTTTAATAGCTGACGGATTATTTCAACGCCATTGACTTCATCACCATGCACAGCTGCGCTGACAAAAAGAACCGGCCCTGCGCGGCGGCCATGAACAACCTGAACCGGCAACGTCATTTCACTGTTGGTATACAGGCGTGCTACCGGCAGCTCGACAGTTTTGCGAGTACCCGGTTTGATTGTTTCTCCGCCCAACTCAAAATTAACGACGTTCATCCCTGGCCTTTGGTGCGGGTGCGACCCGGTTTCGCCTGTTTTTCGATAAAATAATAAATCAGGGCAGCAACGTCCTTACCGGTTGCTTTTTCTATCCCTTCCAGTCCGGGAGAAGAATTCACTTCCATAACCACTGGTCCATGATTGGAGCGCAGCAGGTCAACCCCGGCAACATTCAACCCCATGATCCGTGCGGCCCGAATAGCGGTCATACGCTCTTCCGGAGTCAAGCGGGTCACACTGGAGGTTCCGCCGCGATGCAGATTGGAACGGAATTCTCCGTCCTTGCCCTGGCGTTTCATGGCCGCGACAACCTTGTCACCAATGACAAAACAGCGAATGTCAGCTCCTTGAGCCTCTTTGATAAATTCCTGAACCAGAATATTTGCTTTCAGACCACGGAAAGCCTCAATGACACTCTCTGCTGCCTTGTCTGTTTCGGCCAGGACAACCCCGATCCCCTGGGTACCCTCCAGTAACTTGACTACCAGGGGGGCGCCACCAACAAGATTGATCAGATCTTTTGTATAGAGTGTCGAATGGGCAAAACCGGTTACCGGCAAGCCGATTCCCTTGCGTGCAAACAACTGCATACTGCGCAATTTGTCACGCGAACGGGTAATCGCAACCGACTCATTAATGTTGAAGACATTCATCATTTCAAACTGGCGCACAACCGCCGTACCATAAAAAGTTACCGACGCCCCAATCCTCGGAATGACCGCATCAAACCCCCGCAATTCCTCACCTTTATAGTGAATTGTCGGACGCTGACTGGCAATTGTCATATAGCAACGTAACGGATCGATAACCTGTACTTCATGGCCACGCTCTTCTCCAGCCTCAACCAGACGACGCGTCGAATACAGTTTTGGATTGCGCGATAAGACTGCAACTTTCATTACATTCTCCTTTTTTAATTTTCAGGTTGCTAGTATTGATGCTTTCGCAAAAAGTGTCAATTGAGATGGCTAAGCAAAAACCGCCAAATACAAGGCGCGCGATTATTGAGCAATGAAGCGTACTTACGTACGTCGAAGCAGTGAAATAGTCACAACAACACAGCAGTTGGTGAGTTTTTGCGACGCCATCAGTATTACTATGATAATTTTTGGCTATTGACAAACTTTTTTTGCTTATGTATAAATTTTTTTAGATTAGAGGAGAGATTATAGTGGACTACAAACAGATTGCAAAGCACCTGGTCGACATCTACCAGAACCCCTTCGGGGGGAAACCCAACGGACGCTATCGCATCTCGATGAAACATCTACGCCAGATTGCCGGTTACAGACGAATTTTTCAGGAGGATATGGCCCAGATCTATAAAGAAATGTATCAACTGGGCTACAGTCTGATCGATATGGAGTCTTTTTGTGTGGTGATCAGCCACAAAACCTTCACCCACTACCGCCGCTATAGCGACGGTGTATCTCAGCAGGAACCCGCTGCTGGAGAGTCAACCAGCTGACCTCTGGGGAGCACAACAGTACAGGTCGCAACAGCCCGTCCCTGAATACCTTCGGGACGATATCCAAGGAGATAAAATGAAAACGAAAAACTACTATTGGCTCATTGTTCTACTAACCATCACTTTGCTCATTGCCGCTTGTGGCGGACCAAAACTCAAGGTTGAGCCGATCGCTGTACCGACGAATCCAACCGAGGAAGCGGGCAAGCTTGAAGCCGACATTACCCGCGCCCGCCAGCAACAGGTTAACGTCCTTTCGCCAACTTGGTTTTCAAGAGCTGAAGCTTCGCACCAAGAGGCAGCAAGACTTATTGCTGCCAAAGGGGAAATCGGACAGATCAGCAACCGTCTGGCCCAGGGATACGCTGAGCTTAAAAAAGCGCAGGAAATATCTAAGCTGGCGCGTACCGCTCTGCCTGAGGCAATCAAAAACCGCGATCTTGCCCGCACCGCCGGAGCCACAGCTTTTGAACAAGACTATAGAGCATTGGAAAGTGATTTTCTTGATCTGACCCGGGCGATAGAAAATAACAATGTCGGCTATGCACAACGCAACCAGCAAAAAGTTGCGAACAACTTCCGTGCTATAGAAATCCGTGCCATCAAGGAAAACACCATCGGCGATGTGCGTAAAGTATTAGCTCAGGCAGAAACCGAAAATGCAGGAAAAATAGCGCCCGAGCTGCTTGCCGAAACCCGTCAAGAACTGCGGCGAGTAGAAAATTATATAGCCGCCAATCCCTACGCAACCAAAGAGATGCAGGAGATGGCCGAAAACATCCTGTTTAATGCCAAACGACTGCTACAGCTTACCCGTCAGAGCGCTGAATTTCAGCAGATGAGACCAATTGATATCAGCCTCTGGACCGAAGGCCTCATTGCCGGGATCGCCGCCAACCTTGGTGCGCCGGACATGCGTGACCAACCCTTCGACACCCAAAAAAGCAATGTGCTGGGTGTCGCAACAGCCCTGGTAGAAGACAGAAACTTCCTATCGAATCAAAGCAGCAGTCAGGCTCAGGAAATCGCAGTATTAAACCTCAGACTGAGTGAAGAGGCAAAAAGGCTTGAGCAGACCGAAGCGGCCAAAAGAACCGAACAGGAACGCCTGGCTGCCGAGCGGCGGTTCAACGAACTCTACAACCAGGTACAGACCATGTTCTCCAAAGATGAAGCCGAAAGCTACAAGCAGGGGCAACAGATGGTTATCCGTCTGCGTGGAATGAGTTTTCCTGTTGGTCAATCGATGATCATGCCGGCAAACTATCCTCTGCTCAGCAAGGTACAAAACGCCATACGTACGTTTGAAGGGGCAAATGTCACGATTGAGGGTCACACTGATTCTACCGGATCGGACGAACTCAACCGGCATCTGTCACAGCAACGTGCTGAGGCTGTTCAAGACTATCTGCTGGCCAACCGGGCTATTGCTTCAGAAAAAATTTCTGCTGTCGGATACGGCCCAAGCCGCCCATTGGCCCCTAACACTACGGCTGAGGGGCGAGCCCAGAATCGCAGAATTGATGTGATTATCACTCCCTGATCATTACATCCCGATTTGAACCAGAACATGTTTGTGCCGGTACCTTCATTGCCATCTCTTTGCAGATGTGAAGGTATCGGCACAATTTGTGGTTCTACTCCCCAATCGCAGTCACTATTTGCAATATGTTTTCATCGCCGTCACCAGGCCGACAAGGCTTTAAACCATGGAAAATCAACAAACTGAAAAGCCCTGGGAACATCTCGAAGAGCTAATCACAGCAAAGGACGCTGACCAGATCAGAGCCTTTCTTGACAGCACGAACCCTGCAGACACGGCGCTGGCAATTTCACGAATTGATGATGACCTTGTCAATGAGCTGATGGCTTTGCTCAGTCCTGATGATGCAGCGGAACTCATCGAAGATTTGTCCGATACCCAGGCCGCTGAAATCATGGAAGACCTGGAGCCATCCCAGGCCGCAGCCATTCTCGAAGAGCTTGACAGTGACCACGTCGTCGACATTCTTGGAGAAATGGATTCGGATGACGCCAACGCCATCATCGGGCAGATGAATCCGGAGGATGCCGAGGAGGCACGGCAATTTCTCACCTATGACGAGGACACCGCCGGCGGCCTGATGATCTCGGAGTTTCTCGACTATCGCAGTAATCAGACAGTCCAGGATGTTCTTGATGATCTGCAAACCAACCGTGAAGAATACGCCGAATACGATGTTCAATACATCTACATAACCGATAGCGCCGGACAGCTTGAAGGAGTATTGCGGATGCGTGATCTGCTTTTCCCCCAGCGCTCGACAACCCTGGCAAAGCTGATGATCCGCAATCCCTACAAGATCACCGCGACCGCACCCCTGGATGAGTTACGCAACTTTTTTGAGGAACACAATCTCTTTGGCGCACCGGTGGTCGATCCGAATAACCGCCTGGTGGGTATTGTGATGCCCGAAGCGGTGGAAGACGCCAGACAGAAAAAAAGTGTTAATCAATTCCTTGGACTCTCCGGTATCATCGGTGGTGAAGAGTTCAGATCCATGCCCCTCGGAATAAGAGCCGGACGAAGATTCTCGTGGCTATCGCTGAATATATTTTTAAATATTATTGCCGCCAGTATTATCGCCATGTACCAGGACACCATTGCGACGGTGATCGCTTTGGCTGTCTTCCTGCCGATTGTCAGTGATATGAGTGGCAACTCCGGACAACAAGCGGCCGCTGTCAGTATGCGTGAACTGACCCTTGGCCTGTTGCGCCCCCATGAAATTGGCCGGGTGATCGTCAAAGAATCCAGCGTCGGGGTTCTCAACGGTATCGGCTTGGGTATTTTGTTGGGTGGCCTCGCCTATATCTGGCAGGACAGTTTAATGCTGGGCATCGTCATCGGCCTGGCACTAGCAATAAACACGGTGTTATCAGTGCTTGTCGGTGGGCTCACACCCTTGTTTCTTAAAATGCTCAAGCTTGATCCGGCATTGGTAACCGGTGCGCTGATTACCACGATTACCGACATGGGTGGCTTTTTTCTGGTTCTTAGTTTCGCTACCCTCGTACTGGACAAACTCTGATATGGAAAAAAACATACAGGTTGGATGGCGCGAGTGGTTCTCTCTTCCCGAACTGGGAATAGAAAGAATCAAGGCCAAGATTGATACCGGGGCAAGAACCTCAGCGCTTCATGCTTTTTTTGTCGAACCCTATGTGGAAAACGGTCAACAGATGGTACACTTCGGGGTAAGACCACTACAAAAACGCACTAAAACATGGATGGATTGTTCTTGTCCGGTGCATGATTACCGTGAAGTCTGCGACTCGGGCGGGCACCGTGAAATGCGTTACGTCATTTATACTCCGGTTCAACTGGGAGAACATATCTGGCCGATTGAAATGACCCTTACCAACCGCGATACGATGAAATTCCGCATGCTGTTGGGACGAAGCGCCATGGAAGGCATGATCGTCAGTCCGAATCATTCCTATCTTTTTGGACGTCCGCGTCGCGACCAACTCAGGGAAACAGAACATCCTTTCCCCGTCGGATCCAAGGTTGATGCTTTCGCAAAAAGTATCAATTGGGATGGATAAGTAAAAAGCGCCAAAGGCAAGGCGCGTGGTTATTGAGCAATGAGGCGTACTTACGTACGTCGAAGCGGCGAAATAAGCGCAGCAACACAGCAGTTGGTGAGTTTTTGCGACGCCATCAAGGTTGGCCTTATTGAAAACCTGGGATAGCACCTTTAACCGAGTAAGGAAAAAGGACCGTGAGCCGTTTTCATTCCCCGCATCCCTATGATCGCGAAGGTTGGCGTCAGCGCTATTTTAATGTCATTTTCGGCTACGACACCAAGGCAGGGCGCGCCTTTGACATCGCCCTGGTCCTGGCCATTCTGGTCAGCGTTACCATTGTCATCTGCGATTCCGTTACCTTACTACACCTCCGCTACCGGGAGATCTTCAGAGCGGCAGAATGGGCATTTACGTTACTCTTCACATTAGAATATCTGCTAAGGCTTACGGTAATCCGTCAGCCGCTCAACTACGCACGTAGTTTTTATGGTGTAGTGGACCTGCTGGCCCTGCTACCGACCTATCTGTCATTGTTGTTTCCCGGTCTTCATTTTCTTGCCGTTCTCAGAATTTTGCGCATCCTGCGTATATTCGAAGTCCTGCACTTGCGCCGTTACACACGTGCCACCAGTGTACTGCTCGACACCCTGGTCAACAGTTGGCGCAAAATCCTGGTGTTTTTGTTGGCAATGTTGACCATTATCACCGTCTTCGGAGCCTTGTTATTTGTGATTGAAGGGCCTGAACACGGATTCACCAGCATCCCTATTTCCATGTACTGGGCGCTGGTCAGTGTTTCGACGGTAGGCTATGGCGACATCTCACCGGTAACCCCGTTCGGCAAGTTTGCTGCATCCATCCTGATTCTGATCGGCTATGGCATTATTGCCGTACCAACCGGCATCTACACAGCAGAACTGGCGACTTCCCTGCGCACCAGAAACGACGGCCGAGCTTGCGAATCCTGCTCTAAAGCCGACCACAACCCCGACGCAATCCATTGCCGCCACTGCGGCACTCTGTTGCCGGAAGCGCAATGACAATGGGGAGATAAGGACTATTTTGAACATTAATAGGCCTTATGTCCCCATTGTGTCTCCCGGCATTGTCTCCCGGCACACATGTCAATCCAGGGCCACGATCTGGTAACTGTCGCACGCGCTGAGGTCAGGGGGGGCACTCTGCTGTGATTGCCGGGAAATATCTCGCAAGGCAGTACGCAGCCCCTCTTCCAGGACCGGATGGTAGAATGGCATGGCCAGCAGATCATAGGCAGTCAATCCACGATCAATGGCCAGAGCGAGCAGGTGAACCATATGTTCGGCGGCTGGCGCGCACATCTCAGCGCCAAGCAGACGGGCATCATCGGCTGTGGCATAGATGCGTAGCACGCCCTTATTCTTCTGGGCGGCCAATGCACGCCCCTGCGAGGCGAAATCGACGCTACCGATCAGACATTGCTCCTGGTCAAGGGAGCTGAAACGCTGACCGACCGCAGCAATGCCGGGATCGGAAAATACGATAGCCAGCGGTGTCCGCCGTTCATAGCAGGTCAACTCATCACTGACAGCATTGACACCGGCAATAAAACCTTCGTCTGCAGCTTCATGCAGCAAACCCAGATGCCCATTCACATCACCGGCAATAAATATCGGCAGATCGCCGATCTGCATGGTTTTGGAATCGAACGGCGGCATGCCGCGCTCATCGAGTTTGATACCCAGCTCCGCCAATCCCAGTTCATCGAGATTCGGCTTGCGCCCGATCGCCACGAGCACCTGATCCACCTCCAGCTCAACGGATCCGGCTTGGACTCGAACACCGTCGCTCGTTGCACTGAGATCAACCTCATGTCCAAGATATAGGCTCATCTCTGCACTTAAGCTTTCCTGCAGACAGGCAGCGACTTTGGGATCGGAAACGCCTGCCAGCTCATCACTATCGCTGAAGGCGTGTACCTCTAAGCCCAGTCGTGACAGTGCCTGGGCCATTTCAACCCCGATAGCTCCTAAACCAATCACGGCCATTCGTGCCGGCAGGGTTTTCTGATCAAAAAAAGTGTCGGTGGTCAGGATTCGATCACCCAGTGCACGCCAGGGACCAGGCACAACCGGATGAGAACCGGTGGCGATAATGATGCGTTTCGCCTCAAATTGTTGATCGCCAACCGCAACCGTATTTGGTCCAAGTAGCCGAGCCCGCCCGGCGATACTCCGCTCGCCAAGGGCCTCGGTTGATTTGATCACCCCTGAGACAAAGCGGTCGCGCAAGCTGCGTACTCGTTGCAGCACGGCCGGCACATCGATGGACAAACCAGCGCTGCCACGAATGCCGAAATCTTCAGCTTTGTGCCGAGCATGGTAGGCGTTGGCGGCCTCAATCAGGGCCTTGGAGGGCATACAGCCAACCCGGGCGCAGGTGGTACCGTAAGGGCCGTCATTAATCAGCACAAAGCTCTCAGTTCTTTTTTTAACCTGACGCACTGCGGCCAATCCGGCGGAGCCGGCGCCGATGATGACAACATCAACTTGATTTTTCATGCTTGCCTCTTTGCTCAATGATCAAGCTCCTTGTCGGTAAACAACCAGTCCCGCAGCTCTTTGTCGAAAGCCTGGTCACGTCTGCGGATCCACTCCAGCAGCATGGCAGCATGTTCTTTTTCTTCATCGGCATTATGCTGAAGAATTTTTTTGAGTGTCTGATCTTTGCATACATCGACCCGCTGATTATACCAGTCGACTGCTTCCAATTCCTCCATCAGCGAGACAATCGCCCGATGCATATCGCGGGTTTCGTTACTCAGTTCTGCAACCGGTTCATGGTAACCTTCATTTGCCATCGTTTTGCTCCTTTCATTCACACGTTAATTGTCCGTTATGGAATCGTGTACGACCCGATGCACGAAACCCAGTTTTTTGGTAACCCCCGGAGAAATAACAAAGGGATACGCATGCTCATGACCCATGCTGCGATTAAGGCTGTTTAGGGCAAAGGTGAGGGGCAGCCAGTGGTCAATAAGAATATCGATCGTCTCGGCACGGTAGGGGTCGAAATCATGGCGTACCGACTCTGTAGCATCATCACCGGCTTTAGGACGGATACCGATGCCGAACTGCCAAGCGGTTTCCAAGGTGTCGACCATGTGCAGGTAGTGGGCCCAGGTTTCAGCCCAGTCTTCCCACGGGTGCATGGTGGCATAGCTGCTGATGAAGTTCTCTTGCCAGTCAGGCGGCGCTCCCTGTTGGTAGTGCTGCTCGAGTGCCTCCCCATAGTCGAGTGTATCGTCACCGAAGAGATTGCGACATTCGTTAAGATGTTGCGTATCGAGAATCAGGCGATCCCAATAGTAATGTCCCGCCTCATGACGGAAGTGCCCGAGCAGGGTCCGGTAAGGTTCGGCCATTTCTCCGCGCATGCGCTCACGTTCGGCCGGATCAGCCTCCTTGATATTGATCGTGACCAAGCCCTCCTCGTGGCCGGTGAACACCCTTCCGCGCTCACTGAAAACAGGACCGCTGTCAGCGAGGAAATCAAAGGCCAGTCCATTTGGATCAGCTTCATCAG
>Ga0102938_10000045_pt1 | contig 64053 bp, 60 predicted proteins | sample SalPonR2_B_D2_MG_FD_84516 | JGI IMG/M metagenome (GOLD analysis project Ga0102938, IMG submission 84516) | Salt pond soil microbial communities from South San Francisco under conditions of wetland restoration - Salt Pond MetaG R2_B_D2_MG | ecosystem: Environmental > Aquatic > Marine >...
GCCTGCATCTGGGCCGGATCGGCGTGAAGCTGACCCAGCTCTCGCCGGACCAGGCGTCCTACATCGGCGTCACCCCGGAAGGCCCCTTCAAACCAGAACACTACCGGTATTGAGGGAGGTCGAGATGAGTGAACAGACACCCCATGTCGTTGGCCTGGGCAATGCCCTGGTCGATGTCGTTGTCGCCGTGCAGCCCGAGGTGGTCACCCGCCACGGGCTGACGCCGGGCGGCATGCACCTGGTCGAGGCCGAGGCCGCCCATGCCCTGTTCCAGGAGGTCGGGCCGGGCATGCGCCAGTCCGGCGGCTCGGTTGCCAACACGATTGCGCATATGGCCGAAACGCCTGTGCGGGGCACCTATATCGGCAAGGTTGCCGATGATGACCTGGGCGACACCTTTCGCGGGGAAATGACGGGGCTTGACCTGGCCGCGCCCGTTGCGATTGCCCAGAATGGCGACCACGGGACCGGGCGCTGCGTGGTTCTTGTCACGCCGGACGGCGAACGGACGATGAGCACCTACCTGGGTGCGGCGACCACGCTGATGCCCTTCGAGGCGCGCGCGGCCCTGCCGGAGAATTTCGACATTCTCTTCATCGAGGGGTACCTCTGGGATGCGCCGCATGGCGCAGAGGTGATCGAAACGCTGGCCCAGGCCGCCAAGGCGGCCGGCGCCAAGGTGGCATTGACGCCGTCCGATGCGGGCTGCGTTGAGCGCAACCTTACGGCCATGCGCGATGCGGTGGAGCGCTACGTCGACGTCCTGATCGGCAACCATGTCGAGATTGGCGCGCTGGCCGGCTGCGACGACGCCGAGGCGGCGCTGGACTGGGCCATGTCCCAAGTGGCGGTTGCCGCTGTCACCGAGCATGAGAAGGGGTCTTGGGTGGCCGACGCCAACAGCCGGCACCACGTGCCCGCAGCACCGGTCGCGCAGGTGGTCGACAGCACCGGCGCGGGCGATGCCTATGCCAGCGGGTTCCTTGCCGGGCTTGCCCAGGGGCAGCCTGTTGACCGTGCCGGGGCGACCGGGGCGCGTCTTGCGGCCAGCGTGCTGGGGCATTACGGCGCGCGCGACGGCGCTGCTGCACGCGCCTTTGCCCTTCCGGCCGCCTGAGCCGATGCAAAAGCGGGCCGGACCGGTGCAACCGGTCCGGCCCTCGCCGTCTTCCCCACAAGCCCGCCATCTGATCGCCGCAGAAACCAGCTTGTCTGCCGAAGCGCTTGACGCGCGCGGGATGTGTCCGGAACTGCCAGAGGCCATGGCGGACGGGTCGTTCGCCAGCCTAGAACTGAAGCTGATCGAGATCGGGGTCCGAATCATCCGCCACGCCCGCGTCATCATTTTTCAACTTGGCGAGGTGGTGGTCACCGGCCCGATGGTGGGGCCATCCTCCCCGCGATCCGCCGATTGCGAGCGCAACCCTCATGCGCGTGACCACGATCCACCCCAGACCGAACGAAAGTGGCTGGCCAGGTTTGTCCTTTGCATTGAAAAACCCGATGTTACCGCAGGATGACGCGGGTACACGGCCTGATCCGCCCAAATCGGCGTCCTCGCGCGGCAATCCCGGCCATCACGGGCACAATACGCTTGACCCACTGGCCCTGTCAGTCGATTTAGAGGTCTTGCGGTTGGTCACTTGGGAAATGTCGGTTAGACTGGCTGGAGGTTATTCATGCTTGGGCAAGTTTTGAATTAGGCCATCTTCATGATCAAAAAGGGAGTTTACCATGAGTGACAGTTTTCAGTATTACCGCGAGGAATTCTATAATGATTACCAGAGCGCTCTTTCTCACTATTCAGGTGGGCCAGGTTTGACGCCATCCAAAGAAGAAGCGTTCAGGTACTATGAGCATTTTGCAACCCATGGTGAAAACAAGCAATATTTTGGGCGGGTGGTAAAGTCTCAACATGGAGTAGGTGGCTTCACTCACCAAAAATACAAAGAGTTTGAACCAAAAGGGCAGGCTTTCAACCCGGGATCCAGTGCGGATTCGCAAGGTAAAGAGCACAATGGAATGATGTTTCACGATGATCAGTTCAAATATGCTTGGCTGAAAAAGCATGGTTGGACGGCCCTGCTTAATGATGTTTGGTTGATCGCGAACGCTCATAGGAAAAAGCTGTTTGAACCCGTTTCGGCGATAAACGACCTGAAAATTTATACAGGAGATGAGTTTATAGTCAGTGTTTTTGGCCGCGAATTGTGTGGCTTGCTTATGTCAGGATATATCCGACCAAATAAGGGAGCTTTTACTGCAACCCATGGTGAAGGCGACCACTCCGCAAGGCGCCTCTCATTGACTCACTACGCAAAAACAATGAACGCCATGCAGAAAGCTGGACAGTCAGAGTTCCAAAAATTCTTTGGAAAATACAATGTTTTTGATAAGTGAAGTATTTTAATTTTTGTCCTGACAAGATGTTCATCGCTTGAGCTATGCAGGCACGATGTTGTTGCCCTGCCAACAGAACGGGTGGCGTGACATGCCACCGTAGTCAAATGGTGGATTAAAATTCAAAGTCATGTGCTTTTCCGGTTACCCAGCCATCATTTGGCGGTCGAACAAAGACACGGACGATAGCGCCCCAACGTTTCAAACGGCACATCATATGAACATCACGACGGAGCGAGCGGCCCGGCAACCAGCACAGCCTCCGTCGGGGCGCCCGTGGGCGATCCACCATTCATACGGTTCCGCCCTTGGCCAGTTTGGCCATATCTGTCTTGTTTTTAGATCTTCATCCAAAAATTGAACGCGTTCAATCTGTGTAACCAAAGGGAAAATCGCAGAGCACGCCATGTGCTGCGCGCAAAATCGCAATGACGCAGCCCCATCCCTACTTGCGGCTGACCGATGCGATCCGATCGGCTTTGACGTCCCAAAGCTGACTTCCGCAGTTGGTTGCCATGCCACAACGCAGCTTCGCCAGACCGGCCAGTAGTGCATCTCGCACCTATTTCAGGTGGCATGTTCTACATTGATATTATTGGCGATCCCTGGAGGACTCGAACCCCCAACCTGCTGATTAGAAGTCAGCTGCTCTATCCAGTTGAGCTAAGGGACCGCTGGCGTGGCAATACGACAGGCGGAACGGGGCGTCAAAGGGTGATTGGAACGGGGGTCGGGATGGCTGCGTTGGGGTGACAGTCAATCGCAAGAAAGGACAGGCTCATGCGACTTACCCTGTTTGCTGCCGCCGCCACTGCCCTGTTGCCTGCGCTGCCGCTTGCGGCGCAGGACACGGCGCGTGCCATGGCGGCGGCCGATGTCATCAACCGAGACGGCGTGTCCATCGGCACGGTGACACTGACGCTGGAGCCGTCGGGCACCACGCTGGTCGAGCTTGAGCTGGACCCTGTCCCGCCAGGCACTCATGCGGTGCATCTGCACGAGACCGGGGATTGTTCGGCAGATGATTTCAGCTCAGCCGGCGGACATATCGCGGGTGACATGCAGCACGGCATCCGCGTTAATGATGGCCCGCATCCCGGCGATCTTCCGAACGTCACCGTCGGCGACACCGGCACCTTGATGGCCGACTTCTTCAACCCGCATCTGTGGATCGAGGAGATGATCCTGGACGAGGATGGTGCGGCTTTCATCATGCATGCCGGGGCTGACGATTATATCAGCCAACCCGCCGGAGACGCCGGTGAGCGGATCGCCTGCGGTGTCTTTACGAGCCTTTGACCGGTGGCTTCCGGTCCCGCGCCCGCGTCACAGCCTTCGTGTCATGAACACGCTGAGCGGGTCGTGGGTGTAATCCGCGAACGGGCCGCAACAGGAAAATCCGTGGCGTTCGTACAAGCGGCGCGCGGGGCCGAACATGTCACTTGATCCGGTTTCGAGGCTCAGTCGTTGCAGTCCGAGCGCCCGTGCTTCGGTCACCACGCGCTGAAGCAGAGCGGCACCCACGCCGAGGCCGCGTGCGTCGGACCGGGTGTGCATCGACTTGATTTCTCCATGCGCGGCGTCGAGCCGTTTCACCGCGGCGATGCCCAGAATCGTGGTGTCCATCCGCGCCGCGAATATGGATGCGCCAGAGGCGAAAAGCGCCTCCGCGTCCATCGCGTGGCAACTTTCGGCCGGGGTTTCGGCGCGCATCAGGTCGGCATGCCGGGACAGGAGGTCGGCGACGTCCCGGGTGGGTGCGACAACCGGAACGATGCGGAAGGCCCGCGTCAATGCGTCCAGGCACCTTTGCGATCGACCGCGAAATTTTCCGCGTAGCCGCGCGCCCGGATGTTGGGCTTGCGCTTGTTCGGGGTGAATTGGACCACCTCGATCCCATGCTCCTTGGCATAGGCCTTGGCTGCTTCCAGCGTTTCGAACTTGAGCTGTACCTGGCTCTGCGTGTCCGAGGACGAGGTCCACCCCATGAGCGGATCGATTTCCCGCGGGCTGTCCGGAGCAAACTCCAGAACCCAGTGCCGCGTCTTGGCGGATCCTGATGACATTGCGGTTCGGGACGGCTGATAGATACGGGCGCGCATGATTTCCCCTCTTCGATCTTTTCCCAGATATGGTCAAAAACCACCCCGCACGCAAGCCATCGTAGGACAAAACGATGTGCCGAGCCGGAAGGCGAGGGCGCAAGCAGTTTGGTCTTCACCAAAGAGCCGCGGGGAGCGAGGGAGGGTGTGTGCGACCCGGAAATGAATGTCCTCAACTGCTTGCTAACCATAGGTAGAGAGTGCCTATAGCTGTTAAAGAAAATTCGGGTCTTTCAGACTGTCGCACCCGGGCGATGGGAAACTGGCAAAAAGCCAATCACATCGGGCTTTGAACTGTCCTGGCACGCCCTGTGCGACTCAGGTTGCAATTCCCGGTGGCGCCCCCCATTTTTGACTTTCATCCAGAGCATCGCAGTTTCTCGATCAACCCCGTTGGATCCATCCGGTGAGCCATGTCAGATAGTCAGACCCTTCACGCCCCCGCACCCGATGTCCGCGCCCGCGAGAAGCTGGAGGGGGGAATCCGGTTCCGGATGAACACCGAGTTCGAGCCGGCCGGCGACCAGCCGACCGCGATCACCGAGCTGTCTGCGGGCGTGGTCGATGGCGAGCGCGATCAGGTCCTGTTGGGGGCCACCGGCACCGGCAAGACGTTTACCATGGGCAAGGTGATCGAGGAAACGCAGCGCCCGGCGATTATCCTGGCGCCGAACAAGACGCTCGCGGCGCAGCTTTATGGCGAATTCAAGGGGTTCTTCCCTGACAACGCGGTCGAATATTTCGTCAGCTATTACGATTATTACCAGCCGGAAGCATACGTCCCGCGCAGCGACACCTATATCGAGAAGGAAAGCCAGATCAACGAACAGATCGACCGGATGCGCCACTCGGCGACACGGGCGCTTCTGGAACGCGATGACGTGATCATTGTTGCGTCGGTGTCGTGCATCTATGGCATCGGGTCGGTGGAAACCTATGGCGCGATGACCCAGGATCTGCATGTCGGCAACAGCTATGACCAGCGCAAGGTCATGGCCGATCTCGTGGCGCAGCAATACCGCCGCAACGATCAGGCGTTCCAGCGCGGATCGTTCCGCGTGCGCGGCGACAGCCTCGAGATTTTCCCCGCCCACCTGGAAGACCGGGCCTGGAAACTGTCGTTCTTCGGCGACGAGCTTGAGGCGATCACCGAATTCGATCCGCTGACCGGTCAAAAGACCGGCAATTTCGAGCGTATTCGCATCTATGCCAACAGCCACTATGTGACCCCGAAACCGACGATGCAGCAGGCTGTGATCGGTATCAAGAAAGAGCTGCGCACGCGGCTTGACCAGTTGGTGGCAGACGGCAAGCTGCTCGAGGCGCAGCGGCTTGAACAACGGACGAATTTCGACCTCGAAATGCTCGAGGCCACGGGCGTCTGCAACGGGATCGAGAATTATTCGCGTTACCTCACGGGGCGCGCGCCGGGCGAGCCGCCCCCCACGCTGTTCGAATTCATCCCCGATACCGCGATCGTCTTTGCCGACGAGAGCCACGTCAGCGTTCCGCAGATCGGTGGCATGTACAAGGGTGACTTCCGGCGCAAGATGACGCTGGCCGAACACGGGTTCCGCCTGCCGTCCTGCATGGACAACCGCCCCCTCAAGTTCGAGGAATGGGACGCGATGCGCCCGCAATCGGTGTTCGTGTCGGCGACGCCCGCCAAGTGGGAGATCGAACAGACCGGCGGTGTGTTCACCGAACAGGTTATCCGCCCCACCGGCCTTCTGGACCCGATTGTCGAGATCCGGCCGGTCGAGACGCAGGTCGATGATTTGCTGGACGAGGTGCGCAAGGTGGCCGCCGACGGCTATCGCACCCTGTGCACGACGCTGACCAAGCGGATGGCCGAGGATCTGACCGAATACATGCACGAACAGGGCATCCGCGTGCGCTACATGCACAGCGACATCGACACGATCGAACGGATCGAGATCCTGCGCGACCTGCGGCTGGGTGCCTTTGACGTGCTGATCGGCATCAACCTTCTGCGCGAGGGGCTGGACATCCCGGAATGCGGGCTTGTGGCCATTCTCGATGCCGACAAGGAAGGGTTCCTGAGGTCCGAAACCTCGCTCATCCAGACCATTGGCCGTGCTGCGCGCAACTCAGAGGGCCGCGTCATCATGTATGCGGACCGGATCACCGGCAGCATGGAACGTGCCCTGTCCGAAACCGACCGGCGCCGGGCCAAGCAGATTGCCTATAACGAGGAGCACGGCATCACGCCGGAGACGATCAAGAAGAATGTCGATGACATTCTGCAAGGGCTCTACAAGGGTGATGTCGATATGAACCGTGTGACGGCCAAGGTGGACAAACCGCTGGCCGGGGCCAATCTGCAAGCGGTTCTTGACGGCTTGCGCACGGATATGCGCAAGGCGGCGGAAAACCTTGAATTCGAGGAGGCCGCCCGCCTTCGGGACGAGGTCAAACGGCTCGAAGCGGTTGATCTGGCGGTTGCAGACGATCCCTTGGCGCGGCAGTCGGCGGTCGAGGCGGCAGCGGATGCAGCCACCAAATCGTCTGGCCGATCAACCGCCGGCCGCCCGGGCCAGCGCGGTGGCAACGTTCAGCGGCGCAAGAAACAGTAACGCCGTATCATCCCGCCCGCGGGGACCTGCGCGGGTGGTTCGCCTGCCATGGCGTTCCAGCGTGGTGACACATGGTTGTTGCGCGGACCTGCCGCTTGCGTCGTTCAAGCCCGGTGCCGAGGCCATCGCGGAATGTCCGGTTGAACAGCGTGGACCCGCACAGGGCAGGGGCCGCAAAAAGCCCCCGCGCAACCCGCACGGGGGCTGTCCAGTTCAGGTCAGAGACGTTTACTGGAGATCAGCCGCATAGGCGTCTGACAGCTCTGCCTCGGCCTCTTCGACCGCCGTTGTCAGAGCGTCGTAGATTTCCGGGCCGCCTTCGACGTTTTCCTGGAACCATTCGAAGACCGGCTGTGCCGCCTCGCGGAAGGCTTCTTTTTCGTCAGGGCTTGGGACATAGAGATCACCGCCGCCTTCGACGAATTCCTGGTACGCCTGGATCGACTTGCGCTTGGGCGAGGCGAAGGTCGCTTGCTGAAGCGCGGCAAAGCCGTCCACCACGACGCGGCGGAGGTCCTCGGGCATCTCCATGAACTTCTGGTTGTTCATCACCCAGATGGCGCCCATGTAGGCGTGACCGTCGAGCGTGACATATTCCAGGCCGGCATCCGGGAACTTCATGCCCATGATATCGGTGATGCCGTTCTTGGACCCGTCAACGACGCCGGTCTGGAACGAGGTAAACAGCTCGGGCCAGCTGATCGGTGTCGGGGATGCGCCCATCGCCTTGACGACTTCCTGCGGCAGGTCGGCGACCACTGTGCGGATCTTGAGGCCTTCGAGATCGTCGGGGCTGGTCACGCGGCGCTGCGTGTTCGCGAAGTTGCGCCAGCCGCCGGTGTTACCGATGGTCATGATGCGGATCGTGTCGCCCGAATCCTCAAGCGCCATGTCCCGCATGGTGCGGGTGAAATCGCCCGACAGAACGTGTTCGGCGACGCGATCGTTCGACATCAGGTAGGGCAGGTCGAGCACCTGGACGTAAGGAAAGATGCCCGCGGCCCCGCCCGAGGTTGTCACGAACACATCGATGGACCCGTCCGAGACGCCCTGGAGGCATTCCGCGCCGCCCGAGCAAAGCTGCGTGCCGATGAACAGCTCGACCTCGATGCGCCCGTTGGAGGCGTTTTCCACGTGGTTCTTGAAAACCACGAGGCCGTCATAGTCTTCGTCGTTCTCGTTGGAATTCGCGGTGGCGCGGATCGTGAAATCCTGTGCCGCCGCCGTTATCGCGCTTCCGGCGAGCAGTGCGGCTGTCAGCGCCGCCGTGGTGAGACCTTTGAGCATGAGTTTCCTCCCTGTTGCTTTCTGTGGTCGGTTACACGGGCCATGTGACCCGAAGATGTCAGTCCGCGAAACCTGTCAGGCGCGGAACGGTCATGGATATCTCGGGGACAAATGTGATCAGGAAAATGACGAAGATTTCAACGGCCAGGAACGGCAAAATCGCCTTCGAGATCGTTTCAACCCGTTCTCCGGACACCGATGAGGCGACGAAAAGTACCAGACCCATGGGCGGTGTCGCCAGCCCCACGGTCAGGTTCACGGACATGATGATCGCGAAATGAATCGGGTCGACGCCAAGATCGACAAAGATGGGTCCGAGGATCGGACCGAGGATGATGATCGCTGGCCCGGCATCGAGGAACATCCCGACGACGAACAGAAGAAGATTGATCAGGAAAAGCAGGATCAACGGATTCTCGCTCAGTCCGAGGATGAACTCGGCGAGGATCTCGGGGGTATGCGACAGCGAGACCACGGTCTTGAACGCCATCGCAGCGCCCACCAGCAGCAGCACCGTGGCCGATGTCATGGCCGCCCGCATGAAGACATCCGGCAGGTCGGAGAGCTTCAGCGTGTTCAGGATGAGCATGCCGACGATTATGGCATATCCCACCGCGACCGCTGCCGCTTCGGTGGGTGTGAAAACACCGGCCAGGATACCGCCAAGGATGATCACCGGTGTCATCAACGGGAAGAACGCCTTGAGCGAAGCCTGCCCGCGTTCGCCCCAGCTGGCCTTGCCGCGTGAGGCGGGGAAATCGTGCTTGTCGGCTTGCAGCTTGACCATGACCATCAGGCCGGCACCGACAAGAATACCCGGCACGATACCGGCCAGGAAAAGGGCCGCGACCGATTCGCCCATGACATAGGCATAGATGATCATGATCCCGGAGGGCGGAATAACCGGACCGATGACCGAAGACGCGGCGGTGATCGCGGCAGCGAACTTGCGGGTATATCCTTCTTTCTCCATCGCGGGGATGAGCATGGACCCGAGCGCCGATGTGTCGGCGACAGCAGAGCCCGACAGGCCTGCGAACAGCATCGAGGACAGCACGTTCACATGCGCCAGACCGCCGCGGAAATGGCCCATCATCGCCTGGCTGAACTCCACCAGCCGCATCGTGATGCCGCCGCGGTTCATCAACTCGCCCGCCAGCATGAAGAACGGGATCGCCATCAGCGGAAAGCTTGCCATGCCGTTATAGACATTGCGGTAGAGCAGGATCAGGTCGCGTTCCTGCCCGTTTAGCCACAGAAGAAGTCCCGGTGCCGCGAGCATGCCGAAAAAGACTGGCAGGCCGATCATCAGGAACACGAGGAAGAGGGGCAGGAACCAGACCAGCATGCGCTTATTCCACCGTCAATTCGGCATCGAGATTGGAGCGCAGGCGGTCTCCTCCTCCGGCCAGGGTTATGATGTTTCGCAAGACCAGCTCGATATTGACGATGAAGAGCAGCCACAGCCCCGTCACGAGAGACGCGATCTGCCAGCTGTTGGGCATCTTTTCCCAGCCGTCGAGGGTCGGATACTTGAGCGAGGCGCTTTTGAACTTGCCGGCAAGGCTGTTCATCTCACCAAGCCCCATCTGCGCCCCGATGACCAGCACCGCGCCAGAGATCAGCAGCAGAACCAGCGCCAGAACAGCGGCCGCGCGGGTCGGGATCGCGGCCGTGAGGATTTCAAGCGCCACGAAGCCGCCGCGCCGATAGGCCGACGGCGCGATGGCGGCGGTCATCCACAACATCAGGAAGATCGCCAGCTCTTCGGGCCACGGCAGTGCATTGCCCAGCACGTAGCGGAAGAACACCTGCAACAGGATGGCACAGACCATCAGGCCAATACAGAAAATGGCAAGCGTGCGTCCGATGCGAAGCACGATGTCATTGAATATCTGCAACGGGGCAAGCAGCCCCAACAAAATGGCCATCCCTGACCTCCTCCCTGTTCCACACCGGCCTCCTCCGCCGGCGGCCCCGTTTCTTGCCTTGTCGGGGCGAGCTATGTCGCTTCAGTAAAGCCTCCGTATTGACCGCTGTAAAACAAAAGCGGCGCGCCCTCCCGCGACGTGACCCGCGTGACGCGGGCGACAACGATGGTATGGTCGCCGCCGTCGTGTTCGGCGGTCTTGGTACATTCAAACCGGCTCAGGCAATTGTTCAAAAGCGGCACATCATGCGCGCCATTCTCCCATTCGAATTGGTCGAAGGGGTTGCCATTGCGGGCAAACGCCGTGCACAGCGCGGTCTGTTCGGCGCCAACGACGTGGATCGCAAAGTGATCGGCCGCCATGAAGAACGGATAGCGACTGGACGATTTGGCCGGGGACCACAGCACCAGCGGCGGGTCCAGCGACAGGCTGGCAAAGCTGTTGGCGGTGATGCCCAGCGGCCCGTCCCCCGTGTTGCAGGTGATGACCGTCACACCTGTGCCGAACCGGCCAAGCGCATTTCTGTAATCGCGAGCGGTCTCGTGCGAGGGTTCAAAACTGTGCGTCAAGGCGTTCATCGCTGGTATCAGGCCACTTCATGTCCAAGGGCGTGCGTGTAAAGGTCAAACCATGTCTCCCGATTGATCTGGATTTTGGCAGCATCGCCGATGCGGGCGATACGGTCCAGATTGTTGGTCCCGAGAACAGGTAGAATGCGCGCGGGATGCGCCAAGAGCCACGCGACCGCGACAGCGGCCTCGTCAACGCCGTGATCGGCCCCAACCGTCTTGAGCGCGGTGCGCAGTGCGGCATTCCTGGCCTCGAAAAGCGCTCCACCACCCAGGGGCGACCATGCCATTGGAGGCTGGCCGTTCATCTGGTGGAAGGCGATATCGCCGTTCGTGAACGGCGCATGGTGCAGCAGGCTGATCTCGATCTGGTTGGTGACAAGTGGCTGCTGCATCGCGGATTGAAGCAGGTCCCAATCCCACGGGCGGAAATTCGATACCCCGATGGCGCCGACTTTGCCGCTTTTGACGATGTCGTCCAGCGCGGCTCCTGTTTCGTGGTGGTCCATCAGCGGATCGGGGCGGTGGATCAACAGCAAGTCGATATGGTCGATCTTCATCAGCCGCAGCGAATGGTCGACCGAGGACAGGATATGTTCGCGGGACGTGTCGTAGTGTTTCACCTTCGCGTCGGCGTAGCGCCCGGCGGGGGCGACGATATCGCACTTCGTGACGATCTCGATCTGGTTGCGCAGCTCCGGCGTGAGGGCGGTGCCCAGGATCTCTTCGGCTTCGTAGCCGCCATATATGTCGGCCTGATCCATCGTGGTGATGCCCTGATCGAGGCAGGCGCTGATCTTGTTGCGGATGTGGCCCGTGCTGGTGTCGGCATCGTCGCCTAGCCGCCACATGCCATAGACAAGGCGGCTCAGGTCAAGGGCGTCGTTGAATTTTACGCGGTCCATCAGCGGCGGACTCCATTTCCAAGGGGGGTTGCAGGGGTGCCGTCCGGCACGCGCCCGTATTCTTCCGGCAGCGAACAGGTCTTCATCTGGGGCAGCACCCGAGACCCGAAATGCCTGCATTCCTGGGTATGCGGATATCCCGACAGGATAAAGGCGCGGATACCCATTTTCTGATACTCTTCGAGTTCGGACAGGACCTGATCGGTGGACCCGACAAGCGCCGCCCCGCAGCCCGACCGTGCCCGGCCGATGCCGGTCCAGAGATGCGGTTCGACAAAACCTTCCATATCCGCCAGGTCGCGGTTTCTGGCCTGATGCGACACGCCCAGCGATGTCGAATCAAGGGCGCGGTCACGAATTGTCTTGCCCTGCGCGTCGTCCAGCCTTGACACGATATGCGCCGCGTATTCGCGCGCCTCGGCTTCGGTGTCGCGGGCGATGACATGCACGCGCAGGCCATAATCGAGAGTGCGGCCATATCGGTCGGCCACGGCATGCACGTCCTTCATGCGCTGGGCCAGCGCCTCTTTCGGTTCGGGCCACATCAGGTAGACGTCGCAATGTTGCCCGCAAAGTTCCAGCGCCGAGGGGGAGTAGCCGCCGAAATAAAGCAGCGGACCGCCGGTCTGATACGGTTTGGCGGGATCCGTGGTGAGGCCTTTGAAATTATAGATCTCACCCTCGTAGTTGATTTCATCCCGGGTCCAGGCTTGTTTCAGAATCTCGACCACTTCGCGCGACCGCTGGTAGCGGAAGGCCGAGTCCTCTTTTTCGCCGGGAAAGTCGCTGCTGATGATATTCACCGTCAGCCGCCCTTCCAGCATGTGATCCAGGGTCGCGATCGTTCGGGCCAGCATGATCGGTTGCATCTCGCCGCAGCGCACGGCGGCCAGCATGTTGATCTTGTCCGTGATCGGTGCGCAGCCCGCGACGAAAGACAGCGTGTCCTGGCCCACCTGGTAGGACGAGGGGCACAGAATGTTGCGGAATCCCTGGCGCTCGGCTTCTTTCACGATGCCGGAGCAATGCGCAAAGCTGGACCGTAGATCGCCGTCAGGCACGCCGAGAAATTCGTAGTCATCCGAGCACAGCGCCGAGAACCAAGATACCTCTGCCGCGTCCAGGTCGGGAGAGGTGATTGGCACGATGGTCATAAGGTGTCTCCGAAAAGCATGAATTACCTCTTGCGTAGCACCGTCAAAAATGTAGATCAATAGTGTATCAATTACCCGGGCGACGAAATGACCGACACCTATGCCCTGCCGAAATATGTCCAGATCAGCGAATTGCTGATCCGGGACATTCAGGCCGGGCGATTGGTCGATGGAGAACGGCTGCCGCCCGAACGCGACATGGCTGCCGGGCTTGGTATCTCGGTCGGGACGTTACGCAAATCGCTGGAAGAGTTGACCGCCCAGGGCCTGCTGGAGCGGGTGCAGGGGTCGGGCAACTATGTGCGTGCCCGCCCGGATGCGCAATCTGTCTATGCTTTCTTCCGCGTCGAACTGCGCGAAGGCGGCGGGCTGCCAACGGCGGAGGTGCTGTCGGTGGACACGCTTGTCAAACCTGACGGCTTGCCGCGCTTCGGTCAAAGTGACCGGGGCCACCGCATTCGTCGTTTGCGACGCCTGAACGGGACACCGGCGGTGCTCGAGGAGATCTGGCTGGATGGCAGCCATGCCGACAGCATTGACGCGGTGGCGCTGCGGGAGTCGCTTTACCTCTATTATCGCGAGGCCCTCGGTCTCTGGATCACCAGGGTGGAAGACCGGCTGGATCTTTCCCCGGTTCCGGACTGGGTGCCGGATGCCTTCGGCCTGCGCGCGGGGCAGGATTGCATGCGCGCCTCGCGGATCAGCTATGGCCCGGACGGAATGTCCGCCGAAGCCTCCTGGAACTGGATCGACACAACTGTCGCAACCTATGTTGCGCGGATTACCTGAAGGACGAGCATGACGATCATCAACTACGGCATTATCGGATGCGGCATGATGGGGCAGGAGCATCTGCGCAACATCGCGCTTCTGGACGGCGCGCGGGTGGCCGCGATTTTCGAGCCTGACGCGATCATGGCGGCCGCTGCCAAGTCGATCGCGCCGGATGCCGTGCTCTGCGAGACGCTGGATGCGCTGCTGGATCGGACCGATCTGCATTGCCTTCTGGTGGCCAGCCCGAACCATTGCCATGTCGCTGCGCTGGAGCAGATCGCAAAATGCAATCCGCTGCCGCTGCTCATGGAGAAGCCGCTGTATACGGACCCTGCCGATCTGGCGCGGATCGACGCGATTGCCGCGCACTATCCGGCGCCGATCTGGGTGGCGATGGAGTATCGCTACATGCCGCCGATCAAGGTCCTGGCCGAAGAGGTGCAGCGCGCCACCGGCGGGGTGAAGATGCTCACGATCCGCGAACACCGCTTTCCGTTTCTGCACAAGGTGAATGACTGGAACCGGTTCAATCGCAACACCGGCGGCACGCTTGTCGAGAAATGCTGCCACTTCTTCGACCTGATGCGTCTGATCACAGGATCGGACCCGGTCCGCGTCACGGCAAGCGGGGGACAGGAGGTGAACCACCTGGAAGAGCGATACGAAGAGCAGATCCCGGACGTCTGGGACAGCGCCTATGTCATCATGGACTTTGCCAATGGCACGCGCGCGATGCTCGAACTGTGCATGTATGCCGAAGGCTCGCGCTTTCAGGAAGAGATCAGCGCGGTTGGTCCCGACGGCAAGATCGAAGCGCTGGTGCCGGGGCCGGGCCGGTTCTGGCCCGCCCATCTTGGGGCGCCGCCGGTGCCGCAAGTGATCATCAGCCCGCGTCATCCCAAGGGGCCGCAGACTGTCGAGATCGCCGTTGACCCCACGATCCTTGAAGCGGGCGACCACAATGGGTCCACCTTTTATCAGCATGTGCGGTTCCTTGATCTGGTGCGCAATGGCGGCGATCCCGAAGTGTCGCTTCAGGATGGCGCATGGGCCGTGCGCATGGGGCTCGCGGCGCAGAAATCAGCCAGAAACAAGGCAGTTGTCGACAAAATCTGACAATTGTTTGACCGGGCTTTTCGCGCAACACTTTGCAATAAAGCCATAAAAACGGGAAACTGCCTTATTCTCTGCTTTTATCGAAAGATATTTTCCTGTATCCGAAAGTAGAGCAAAAAAATGCCGAACCCGAAAACGGGCGGCCTTGAGGTAGAGCGGTGTAGTTATGAATGCGATTAATTTCGTTGTCCGTACAGGTGCGGGCGCAGTCGAGCGTGGCGTTGTTGGGGCAGACGATCAGGGCTATTTGATCGAAGCCGGTGGCGGACGCGACGTTTCCCTGAACATCCACAGATCGGATCTCCGCAGCTATGATCGCGCGGGCAATGACCTGCAGATCACGCTTGCAGATGGCCGGGTCATCATTCTTGAAAATTATTTTGACGGCGCCGACAGTCGGTTGTTCCTGAGCACCGATGGTGTGCTGAGCGAGGTTGCCTTCGCCCAGGGTGACGGTAGTGCGCTGTTTGCGGAATACGGCGATGTTGCGGCCTGGGGCAAGTGGAGCCCGGATGACGCGCTCATCTTCCATGATCGTGCAGATATCGCGGCGGCGGACATGGTCGCGGCGGAGCCTGAAGGCGGCGGCGTTTCCATGCTCGGCGCTGGGCTTCTGGCTGGCAGCGGCATTCTGCCATGGCTGGGCGCCGGTGCGGCGGCGGCAACAGGCGCGGCGATCCTCGGCGGCGGTGGCAGCGGTGGTGACAACGGCGGCAATGATGGCAACGGCCTTGTCGGCTCGGGTGGCGAAAGCGGTGATCCGGATGCGCCCACGGTTGACGATGGCGACTACCGGATCGGCGGCGACGATCTGACCGACGAGGACCGGAATGTTCTTGTGAGCGGCACCGCGAACGAGGGTGACACGGTTGTTGTTGTCATCGGAGACAAGACGCAGACCACCACAACAGGTTCAAGCGGCACATGGGACGTGAGCTTCAACGGTCCGGATTTCCCCTCCGATGGTGACTACACCACGCAAGTGACCGTGACAGGCGAAGACGGCGACACCGAGCTGGCGGGTCCGGAGGTCGCGATCGACACAACTCCGCCCGCGGTGGAGATCACCGGAGGGACGACATCCACCGGCGATCTGATCACCGATGGCATGTTCGAAGCCGGCGCAACCGTGACAGGGACAACCGAGATCGGTGCATCCGTTGTCGTCATCGCGGGCGGTGTGAGCCATGTCGCCGAGGTGGACGGGCAGGGCAACTGGACCGTGACACTTGAAAGCAGCGCTTTCGAGCGCGGCGAATATATCGAGGATATCCAGGTTGTTGCGACCGACGACTTCAATAACTCGACCGCGATTTCTGACGGTATCCAGATCGACACCGAAGCGGCTGTGACGGTCAACACCGCGAGCATCGAAACGGATGGCATCATCAATGATGTCGAACGGAGCGACGGTGTCGAAGTCACCGGAACAACCGATCCGGGATCGACCGTGGTCGTCGAGATGAACGGCTACACCCGGAATGCCACTGTCGATGATCTGGGCAACTGGACCGTGACCTTTGCCGCAGCGGAAATACCGTTGGGTGAGCAGGACCTTGCGATCAACGCCTCCGCGACCGACGAAGTTGGCAACGTCAGTACGGCCTCCGGAGAGGTGCGTCTCGACACATTCGTGCGGAACTTTGACATCACCAGCGAGGCGGGTGGTGCAGACGGCGTCGTGAACGCGCAAGAGGCCGAGCAAGGCATGACGGTCACCGGCACGACGGAGCCCGGAGGCAGCGTGACCGTCGGTATCGGTGGTGCATCGCACGAAGCCAGTGTCGATGCGAATGGCAACTGGACGGTGACGTTTTCGCCGAGCGAGCTTCCCTCGGGCGAGCAAACGGCAACCCTGACGGCAAGCTCGACCGATCCGGCGGGGAATACGGCGGTGGAGACCCGCGATGTGGTCTTCGACACCGATGCCGGCATCCTGACGATCAGCCCCGAGCCGGTCGAAACAGACGATGTGATCAACCACGAAGAGGCCTCTGATGGCGTGATGATCACCGGTACGTCGACCCCGAACCAGATGGTGGATGTATCGCTTGGTGGTGTGACCAAGACTGTCCAGACAGACACGTTTGGCGTCTGGCGTGCGAATTACAACGCCGGCGAGGTGCAGCCCGGCGAATACGAGGCGCAGATCACCGCCTATACCGTGGATGCAGCCGGCAACGAGCTGACGCGCACCGACAGCGTTATGGTCGACACCTTCGTGCGCAATTTCGAGGTCAGTGCGACCCCGGTCACCGATGACAATGTGGTCAACGCGTCCGAGCACGGCCGAGGCGTGACGCTGAGCGGGACGACAGAACCGGGCGCCACGGTTTCGGTGATGATCGAAGGCGTTGCACGCGTCGCGAATGTTGACGCTGCGGGAAACTGGACGGCGACATTCTCGGCCAGCGATTTGCCGGAAGGCACATATGCGACCACGGCGCAGATCAGCACCGAGGACGCGGCAGGCAACACGGCAACGACGTCCAAGACATTCAACGTGGACACCGAAGTTGTGCCCTTGACCTCGACCAGCCAGCCGGGCGGTGCTGATGGCGTGGTGGGTGAAGCCGAAAGCAATGATGGCTTTACCCTGACCGGTCAGGTCGAACAGGGATCTGGCGTTGTTGTCACCATCGGCACTCAGCAGATGACCGCACAGGTCAGCGCCGGCGGCGCATGGTCGGTGGCGGTGCCCTCCAGTGCGATCCCGATGGTCGACGGCGAAAACGTGTCGATCCAGATCGACGCAACCGACAGTGCGGGCAACACCAAGTCCATCACGGAAACCATGGTGGTGGACAACGTGGCACCGGACGCGCCTGACATGACCGCGATCACACGCGGCGAAGGCCAGGACGTTCAGTCGATCCATTTGGTCGCGTCCGACGACGACATTGCCATCGAACGCGTTGGCAACTCGACGCCGCAGGATGTTGGTTTCAACGAGCAGACATTTGCCGGGGAAACCACCTATAACTTCCCAAATACGGTTCCCGATGGGTCGCATCTGGTTGTCACGGCGACGGACAGCGCGGGCAACAGCTCGGGCACCTATGTTGTGATCAACGACTCGGAATCCCAACAGGATGTCAGCCTGGCCGGGAACGTCGGTGGCCGCGAGATCGATACGATCGATCTCGAATTCACGGATATGGCCGACCTGGTGATCACCGAGGAGCAAATCGTCGCTCTGACGGGTGAAGAGAACACGATCAAGGTGCTGGGCAACCATGACGAAGCGGTTCGGATCGACGGGGCGACGCGGAGCGGAACCCATTCCGAGGATGGCCAAAACTACAATGTCTACGATCTGGGGGACGCGACCGTCCTGATCGATGACGACATCGACAACGTGACAATCTAGGGAAGGCGATCGTTTTGTTCGGGCCGTTGCGTGACGGCCCGAGCCCCAAGACACAAGAATGCCAAAGGCAGGGGCTCATTCGGTATGAGGTACAATAGAGGAGCCATCGCTGGAGCGGTTCTTGCGAGTTTGGCTCTTTCGGGGTGTATGCAGGACTTGGGCAGGGAGACCGTTTCTAGGGTCTTTCAAGCCCAGCCGGCGTCAGATGCAGACGACATCGGCGAAACCAAGACATCCAAAGCCACTCCCAGATCGACCGAGGACATCTCCCCGATCATCGCAGAGCTTTCCGCGCGCAAAACTGTGCTGATCGATGGATCGCCCTATTCCAGGGTCGCCGAAGGTGTCCTGGCCGCCGATGCGCGCGTGGCAGAGGCGGAATTGCAGGTCGCCCGCTTGCGTGCCGAGGCTGCGTCGAAGAACTGGTGGCCGACCATTTCGCCGCGCGTGTCCCTGACATCGTTTGGCGATATCGTGGCGGATATTGTGATCAACCAGGTGCTGTTCGACAACGGTCGCAAGAAAGCGGAGCGCGATTTGGCCAAGGCCGATGTCGAACTGGCCGCGGTTGCCCTGTCCGAGAGCAGCAATGACCGCGTCCACGAGGGGTTGACGCTGTACCTGACGGCCGAAGAAGGCCGCGCGGCAGCAGACCTTTATGGACAGGCGCTAGAGGATATGACCCGTTTCGAGTGGGTCATGAAACAGCGCGTGGCCGGCGGGATATCGGAACATTCCGACCTGAATGTCCTGAAACAGAAGCTGGCGGATCTCCGGGCGCGCGACACCGCAGCCCGAGAGAAGATCAGCCGGGCGACGGCCGAACTTGACGCGATGTCTGACGTCACGCTTGACGGTCAGCGGGGGCTGCACGGGATGGGAACGGCAGGCTCTGAAACCGCGCTCGATGTGCTGCGCGCGAAAGCCGAACGCGACCGTCAGATCGCCGAGGCCAGGATCGCGCGTGCCGGGCACCTGCCGGGCCTGTCAGCCGGCGGAGGCCTGCGCAACGGCGGTGAAAACATCTCGCTCGACGTGAGCACCGAGCAGATGCTTGGCATTGGCACGGGAGCCTCGCTTCGGGCGATCGAGGCAACGAAGACGACAGCGGACCGCAAGGTGACAGAGGCGCGCGATATCGCACGCCGGGCCATCGAGGCGGACCGCCGGGACCTTGCCGCACTTCGGCGACAGGCCGCCGAGGCCGCAGATCTGACAGCTCAGGCCAAGACCAATCTGGACCTGTTTCAGCGCCAATACGATGCAGGCACGCGTCAGGTGATGGACGTGGTCGGCGTATATGAAACATTCCTGCGGGCCCTCGAAAAAGAACTCAGCCTGAAGTTCGAGGCCGCCCGCGCCGAGCTGGACGCCGCCAAGCGTCTTGGCCTTCTTGCGGATGGAGCACGGATTTGAGCAGCGTCAATGACATCACCCTTTTGACCGGGCGGGCCAAGAACGCGGTCCTGCGCATGGTGCCACAGGGCACGGAACCCGCGAACCAGCCGAAGCGTCCGCTGCGACAGTCCGAGCGCGTTCAGGCGCGATGCGATCTGATCCGCACCTATGCGGGTCGGTTGGGGCTGACGACCGTGGCCGCCGATATCAAGGAAGCGATCGGTCTGCACCAGGACGAGGACGGGCGGGTGGGCGAAGACGCCCTTGTTGCCGGCGCAAAGGCTGCCGGGCTTCTGGCGAAGGGTCTGCATGTGCCGCGCCCGACGCCCGACCACTGGCCAGCCATCGCGCTGATGTCCAACGGACAGGCGGTTCTGGTCCTGTCGCAGGACAAGATGACCCTGTCGATCTGGGACAATACCGCCAAGGACAAGACCGAGCGCGTCGATATCGCGGAATTCGCGCCATTCTTCAGCGGCGTTCTGATCCGGGGCGAGGCGCCGGTTCAGGCACTGGTCGACAGCCACGCCACTGCCGAGGACGGGTCGCATTGGTTCTGGGGCAGTTTTGCCAACTACAAGCGTCAGTTCGGCGAGGTGGCGGTCGGGTCTTTCGTGGCCAATCTATTGGCCGTTTCGGTCGCGCTGTTTTCCCTGCAAGTCTATGATCGGGTGATTCCGCATCAATCCTCGGCCACGCTCTGGGTGCTGGCAATCGGCGCGGCCATGGCGCTGATGCTCGAAGCGTTTCTCAAGGTGGCGCGCTCCACGCTTTTGGACGGGGCCGGGCGGCAGATCGAAACTGGGGTGCAGCAGACGTTGCTGAACCGGCTCTTGGGAATGCGATCCGACATGGCGGGCCGGTCGTCGTCGCAACTTTTTGCCTCGATGCGCGAATTCAGCTCGGTGCGGGAATTCTTCACGGCCGGAACGGTGGGCGCGCTCGCGGATATCCCATTCATCCTGCTGTTTCTTCTGCTTGTCTGGTCCATCGCGGGCAGCGTGGTCTGGGTGCTTGTGGCAGGGGCCATCCTGATGGTGGTGCCGGGTTTCTTCCTGCAAAAGAAGATGATCCGCATCACCCGCGAAATGCAGGGCGCATCGACCAAACAATCGCGGCTTTTGAATGAAACGGTGACCGAACTCGACACGATCAAGACCCAGCGGGCTGAGGATCGGTTTGCCCGCCAATGGGAAGAGCTTACCGCGGTGCAGGCGTTGAAATCGTCTGAACAACGCCGCCTGGCCGCCGCGCTGACCTTCTGGAGCCAGGGCGTCCAGCAGGCCACCTATGTCGCCGCGGTGATCGCGGGCACCTATCTTGTCTTCGCGGGCGAGTTCTCCGTCGGCTCGATCATTGCGGTCGGTATCCTGACCTCGCGGACCCTGTCACCGCTGACACAGCTGTCGGGCATCATGGCGCGCTGGGGCAACGTCAAGGCCGCGCTTGACGCGCTGGACGGAATTGCCGAATTGCCGCAGGATCGCGGCACCGAGCGCAGCTATCTGCGGCGTGAAAACCTCAGTGGCAAGTTCGAGCTGCGCGAGGTGACCTTTCGCTATGACGACGAAAGTCCGGCCGTTCTCGATATTCCGAACCTCCTGATCCAACCCGGCCAGACCCTGGCCGTGCTGGGCACCAACGGGTCCGGCAAATCAACCCTGCTCAAGATGCTGTCCGGACTTTACGCGCCCAGCTCCGGGTCCATCCTGGTTGACGGGACCGACATGAACCAGATCGACATGCGCGATCTGCGCCGGTCCCTGGGATACCTGGGCCAGGACGTTCGGCTGTTCCACGGCACGCTGCGCGACAACCTGAACCTCAACATGATGGAGCGGGACGACGACCGCCTGTTCGAGGCACTGGATTTCGCCGGGCTGGGGCCGTTCATCAAGGGCCATCCACAGGGGCTCGACCTTCAGATCCGCGATTCCGGCGAAGGTTTGTCTGTTGGGCAGCGCCAGTCGATCGGCTGGGCGCGGCTGTGGCTCCAGGACCCCGATGTGTGCCTTCTGGACGAGCCGACCGCCGCGCTGGACCAGACCCTCGAAAAGACGCTGATCTCGCGGCTTGAAACCTGGCTGGCTGACCGCACCGCGATTGTCGCAACCCACCGCGTTCCGATCCTGGCGCTGGCGGACAGGACCAGTGTTCTGGCCTCCGGTCGGCTTGTCGTGGACGGTCCGCGTGACCAGGTGCTGGATCACCTGCGCGCCGGCGGGCAGGGAGCATAAGTCATGGCTGTCAGCACCACTGACCTGTCATCGCAGTTGGGCCGCCGGCTGCGCGGCCCGTCGATGGTCATCTGGCTGTCGGGGGCTGCGGTCTGGGTGTTCCTGATCTGGGCCGCCTATGCGTGGATCGACGAGATCGTGCGCGCGGAGGGTGAGTTCATTTCCAATTCGCGTCCGCAGATCATCCAGAACCTCGAAGGCGGCATTCTGTCCGAGCTTTTGGTCAAGGAGGGCGATGAGGTGATGCGCGGCGATGTGCTCGCGCGGCTGTATGGAACGCAGTTCCGGTCCTCGGTCGATGACCTTGAAGATCAAATTATCGGCCTGGAAATCCGGAGACGTCGAATCGAGGCGGAAATGGAAGGGCGGGTGCAGTTCGATGTGTCCGAAGAATTGCGCAATCGCAGCCCGGAAATGGTCGCCTCGGAGCAGGCATTGCTGGCCGCGCGGCAACTGGATTACGAGTCCCGCCGGGACGGCGCGCGCAGGGTTCTGGACCAGGCAAGGCAGGAAAAAGAGCTTATGGAAAACCTTCTGGACAAGAAGGTTGTCGCTCTGATCGAGGTGACACGCGCCCGCAAGGCCCATGCGGATGCGCAAATCAAACTGGACGAGATCATCACCCGGACCGAACTCGAGCGCGCCAAGGAGTATTCCGAAACCCTCAAGGAACTGGCGACCCTGCGCACGAACCTGCGCGCCTCGCAGGACCAACTGGACCGCACGGTCCTGACGAGCCCGATGCACGGCGTGGTGAACCAGCTGAACGTGACCACCATTGGCGGTGTTGTCCGCCCGGGAGAGGAGATTCTCCAGATCATCCCGCTGGGTGAGGAGATGTACGTCGAGGCCAAGGTCGCGCCGGAGAACATCGCGAATATCCGCCCCGGACAGGAGGCCACGATCAAGCTTTCGGCCTATGATTTCACGATCTATGGGGCGCTCAAGGGCCGGGTCGATGTCATTTCCGCGGATACGTTCAAGGATGAACGCCGCCCCGACGCGCCGGCGCATTACAAGGTGACAGTGCGCGTCGACAAGACCTCTCTCACGGACCGGCAGCGCGATATCGAAATCCGGCCTGGCATGCAGGCGACGGTGGAATTGCACACCGGAGAAAAGACCGTGCTGCAATACCTGCTCAAACCCCTCTACAAATCCCGCGAGGCCATGCGAGAGCCGTAGCGTCCGGTTCCCGATGCCATGCCGGGCGGGGGACCGCCCGCCATGACAGGTCTTGCGCCGCAGCCCTGGCGGGCTTTGGGCGCAGCGCCCATGCGCCGGTGACGCCCTGTCCAGGCGTTGCGCAAACGGCAATCGATGCCTTGGCATATTTTGAAAGAGAAGAAGCAGGGGCCGGGTCCACCCCGGCCTGCGCCACCCTGGCGCGCGCCGCTCTTGGTCAGACGCAGGCGGGGCTTCTCCTCTTGCGGTCATCGGCATGCCTGCCTGTACCGCCGGACCCGTATGGACCGTTAAGGTTAATCGCCCGTTAAGGCAGAAGTACACCGGTCCCGCGTCGTCTTGTTCCGGATATGCAAAAGCATCCGAAGGGATGCCTGCCGCGGCGGTCCCGATCAGGTGTCGGTGTCCATCCAGATGGTCACGGGCCCGTCATTTACCAGCCCGACCTGCATGTCTGCCCCGAACTGACCGCGTTCCACTGACAGGCCCAAGGCGGCCAGCCTGTCGGCGAAATACGTGTAAAGCCGGTTCCCCTCGGCCGGTGCCGCCGCGGCAGAGAAGCCGGGTCGGTTACCGCGCGAAGTATCGGCGGCGAGGGTGAATTGGCTGACGACAAGGGCTGCGCCGCCGACATCCGTGACCGAGCGGTTCATCCGGCCCTCGCCGTCCTTGAAAATGCGCAGCTTGGCGATCTTCGCGCTGAGCGTGTCGGCCTCGGCTTCGGTGTCGTCTTGCATGGCGCAAACCAGCACCAGCAGCCCGTGGTCGATATGGCCCAGCACAGACCCATCCACGGTGACGGAAGCCTCGGAGACGCGTTGGATCAGGGCGCGCATGTCAGGCTGCGAGGCCCTTGCTGCCGATATCAAGGAATTTGCGCCGGCGCTCCGAGATCAGCTTTTTCGGTTTCATGCCCGACATCTCTTTGAGCATCGCGCGCAGCGCCTTGCCGACGGAGTTGATCGTCTCTTCACGTCCGCGATGCGCGCCGCCCAGGGGTTCCGCAATGACCTTGTCGGCCACACCGAGTTTCAGCAAGTCCTGCGCGGTGAGGCGCAAGGCCTCGGCCGCCTCGCGCATTTTCTCGGCGTCTTTCCAGAGGATCGATGCGCAGCCTTCGGGCGAGATGACCGAGTAGACCGAGTGTTCCAGGATCGCGACCCGGTTCGCGGTGGCAAAAGCCACGGCGCCGCCTGATCCGCCTTCGCCGATCACGATGGACACCACTGGCACCCCGATCCGCAGGCATTTCTCGGTCGAGCGGGCGATCGCCTCGGATTGTCCGCGTTCCTCGGCGCCTTTGCCGGGATACGCGCCGGGTGTGTCGATCAGCGTGATCACGGGCAGCCGAAAGCGTTCCGCGAGATCCATCAGGCGCACGGCCTTGCGGTACCCCTCGGGACGGGCCATGCCGAAATTGTGTTTCAGGCGGCTTTCGGTATCGTGCCCCTTTTCGTGACCGATCACCATGACGGGACGGTCGTCAAACCTGGCAAGACCGCCCATTACCGCGTCGTCATCGGCAAAGTTCCGATCTCCGGCGAGCGGCATGTACCCGGTGAAGAGCGCGTCGATGTAGTCCTTGCAATGCGGCCGCTCGGGGTGGCGGGCGATCTGGCATTTGCGCCAGGGCGTGAGCTTTTTGTAGAGGTCCTTGAGAAGGGCATCGGCCTTGGCATCGAGCGCGCGGGCCTCGTCCTCGATATCCATTTCGGCATTCTTGCGGGCCATCGCGCGCAATTCCTCGGCCTTGCCTTCAATCTCGGCCAGCGGTTTTTCGAAGTCGAAATAATTGGTCATTGTCAGTATGTCCCTGATGCCCGCGAGTGGGGGCGTATATGGCGGTGCGGAACGCGATTTGCAATCCGGTCCCGGTCATGTCCAAAGCACGGGAAACAGGCTGGCCACCAGAAGCCCGGCCATCGTCCAGTTGAAAACACGCAGTCGCTTGGGGCGGTCGAGGAGGCGGCGCAGCTGTTGGCCCAGGATGGTCCAGCTGGTGGTCGAGATGCAGCCCATGGCAACATAGGTCCCCGAGACCCAGAGGATCGCCGCCAGATCGCGCCCGGCCGCGTAAAGCGTGATCGCGCCGAGCGCCATCGACCAGGCCTTGGGGTTGACCCATTGAAACGCGGCCGCCTGAAGAAAGGATAGCGGTTTGCGCCCAGCCTGAGGCGCGCCATCAGGCGGGGCGGCGTGTGCGATGTGCCACGCAAGGTAAAGCAGGTAGGCGACCGACAGGATCTTGAGGACCGTGTAGGACAGCGGCCAAAAGTCGAAGACCTGCATGATCCCGAGCCCCACGGGTACGATCATCATCGGAAAGCCCAGCCCGACCCCCAGCATGTGGGGAATCGTGCGGCGGAAGCCGAAATTGGCGCCTGAGGTCATCAACATCAGGTTATTGGGCCCCGGCGTGATCACGGTGACGAGCGCGAAGCCGGCAAGGGCGAAGAAAAGATCGAGTGTCATGCTGTGCAATATGTGTCGGGCCGACGGTTTTCGGGTCGTTATGATCGTGATGGCCGCGGGATTTCGGACGGGGGCCGGGCTGTCGCGACTGGCGATGGCCACGGTGCGCGGACCGTAAACGCTATTCTGCCAAGTTCAAGGCCAAGGTTACACTTGACCCACCTTGTGAAACGCGGGCTGTGAAACGCGGGTGGCGGCCGAGCCGGCCACGACATGGGCCGGCCATCCGACGCAGATCGGCACTTGCCAGTAAACGCCGATCAGGAATGTGGCGCGGGCGTCGGGCGTAAAGGTCGGGGAGGCGACGCCGAACCCGACGGGTCCCGAGACATGCGCGCTTGGGACGCGAGGGCGCCGGGATGTGTCCACGTGGTTCTCTACGAAATTCACTCAATGTAGGAGCGTCGCCCTGTTTTGCATCAACAGATTGTGGACTGTCACGGTTTCAAGCTATGTTAATGTTCTGCCGTCAAAAAGGGAATCGTTGTCATGTCTCGTTTTACCGCTCCGATTGCTGAACAGATCTGGGATATGAAATACCGGCTGAAAGAGGCGGACGGAACGCCTCGGGATGCGACGGTTCAGGATACCTGGCGGCGGATCGCGCGCAGCCTGGCAGAGGTCGAGGCCCAACCGCAGGTCTGGGAAGAGAAGTTCTACACGGCGCTGGAGGATTTCAGATACCTGCCGGCGGGGCGGATCACGGCCGGCGCGGGCACGGCGCGGTCGGTGACGTTGTTCAACTGCTTCGTCATGGGCACGATCCCCGACAGCATGGGCGGCATCTTCGAGATGCTGAAAGAGGCTGCGCTGACGATGCAGCAGGGCGGCGGCATCGGCTATGATTTCAGCACGATCCGGCCCAAGGGTGCGGATGTGAAAGGCGTGGCGGCAGACGCCTCTGGCCCGCTGTCCTTCATGGATGTGTGGGACGCGATGTGCCGGACGATCATGTCGGCAGGATCACGCCGGGGGGCGATGATGGCGACGATGCGTTGCGACCACCCGGATATCGAGGATTTCATCGGCGCCAAATCCGATGCCGCGCGGCTGCGCATGTTCAACCTGTCGGTTCTGGTGACGGATGATTTCATGGAGGCGGTCAAGGCGGACGGTGATTGGGACCTCGTCTTCGAGGACAAGGTCTATCGCACCGTGCAGGCGCGCGACCTGTGGAACCGGATCATGCGCGCCACCTATGATTATGCCGAACCCGGTGTGATTTTCATTGACCGGATCAACCAGGCGAACAACCTGAACTATTGCGAGACCATCGCGGCGACGAACCCTTGCGGCGAACAGCCCTTGCCGCCCTATGGTGCGTGCCTTCTGGGCTCGATCAACATGGCGCGGCTGGTGACCGATCCGTTCGAGGAGGCGGCGGCGCTGGATGTTACGGCGCTGAACGATCTGGTCGCGACGGCGGTGCGGATGATGGACAACGTGGTCGACGCCTCGCGCTTTCCGCTCGAGGCGCAGCGCGCGGAAGCACAGGCGAAACGCCGGATCGGTCTGGGCGTCACGGGGCTGGCCGATGCGCTCTTGATGCTGGGCCTGCGCTATGGCTCCGACGCGGCGGCGGCACAGACCGAGGCGTGGCTACACGCGATTGCGCGTGCGGCGTATCTCGCATCGGTGGAACTGGCCAAGGAAAAAGGCGCGTTTCCGCTCTTTGATGCCGACAAGTACCTGGCCTCCGGCACCATGCAGATGATGGATGATGACGTGCGCGACGCGATCCGCGAACATGGCATCCGCAACGCGTTGCTCACGTCGATAGCACCCACGGGAACGATCTCGCTCTACGCCGGCAACGTGTCCTCGGGGATCGAGCCTGTTTTCGCCTATGCCTACACCCGCAAGGTCCTGCAGAAGGATGGCAGCCGGACCGAGGAAGAGGTGGTCGATTACGTGGTCCAGATGTGGCGCGAGAAATTCGGCGACCGTGACTTGCCCGAGTATTTCGTGAACGCCCAGACGCTCGCCCCGCTGGAGCACGTCAAGATGCAGTCAGCGGCGCAGAAATGGGTGGACAGTTCGATCTCCAAGACGATCAACTGCCCCGAGGACATCTCGTTCGAGGCCTTCAAGGACGTCTACATGCAGGCCTACGAGACCGGCTGCAAAGGCTGCACCACCTATCGCCCTAACGATGTGACGGGGTCGGTGCTGAGCGTGGCGGAGGAAACGCCCGACTCGTTCGGTGCGAGAGTGAAATCACGTCTCAAGGCGAAGGGGCTGACCCAAAAGGCATTTGCCGCCGCGATTGATGTTGCTGAACCGGTCGTCTCGAAGGTTGTGGAAGGCGATCAAAAATCACTTCCAAATATCGAGAAGGCAGCAGAAGTTCTTGGAGTTTCAACCGGTTATCTACAATTCGGCGAATCCCAATCGTCCGGCGAAGCCGGGCAGCCCCCGACCGCCCCCATGGGCGGGGGCTTCCCCCCCGCCCGCGGTCAGGGTCTGCCCGACGAGGAGGGCGGGACGCAATTCGCAGGCGAAGTTGTCTACATGTCCGAGCCGCTCGACCGGCCGCAGACGCTGGAAGGGGCGACCTACAAGCTCAAGTGGCCCGACAGCGAGCATGCCATATACCTGACGATCAACGACATCATCGTCGGCGGGCATCGCAGACCCTTCGAGGTGTTCATCAACTCCAAGAACATGGAGCATTTCGCCTGGACCGTGGCCCTGACGCGCATGATCTCTGCCGTGTTCCGGCGCGGCGGCGACGTGTCCTTCGTGGTCGAGGAACTCAAGGCGGTCTTCGATCCGCGTGGCGGCGCCTGGGTGCAGGGAAAGTACATCCCGTCGATCCTGGCTGCCATCGGTGGCGTGATCGAGAAACATTTGATCGCGATCGGCTTTCTTGCCGGTGAGGGTCTGGGCCTGAAATCCGACCCGCAAGCCGAGGTCGTGAACCTGGATAGCCCGCGTGGCAAGGCCTGTTCCTCTTGCGGGCAATACGACATGCGCATGGTCGAAGGCTGCATGACCTGCGGATCTTGCGGCTACAGCAAATGCGGCTGAGACGTCTGCAGTGACAAGGGCCTAATGGGACCGCGTCATTGACATGCACCAGATGTATTCACGCTGGCCTGCCGGGTCGAAGCACCAAGCGTATTGATTGCCCCATGGGAGATGCGGCACACCGCCCAGCATATTTTGAACGGGTGTCAACCAATGTGCCCCCTTGGCATTGTCCGATGTCCCGCTTATACGCCCTGTTTGATCCCGAACATCCGGAGGCCCATGATGCAGGGCAGTGCCAATCTCAACATCATGATCAAGGCCGCGCGCAAGGCCGGCCGGTCGCTCAACAAGGATTTCCGCGAGGTTGAAAATCTTCAGACCTCTGCCGCCAATGCGACAGAGTTCGCGAAGCGGGCGGAAAGCGGCGCGGCCAAGCTGCTGCATGACGATCTGGCAGGGGCGCGTGGCACCTATGGCTATGTCGATGCGAACAGCGAGGCCGAGGGTGAAGACCCGACGCGCCGCTGGTTGGTCAACGCGCTGCAGGGGACCACGAATTTCCTGCATGGCCAGCCGCATTTCGCAGTGACCATCGCGCTTGAGCACAAGGGGCAAATCGCGTCTGCGGTCGTGTTTGATCCGGCTAAGGACGAGATGTTCTATGCCGAAAAGGGCTCGGGTGCCTGGCTCAATGACAACAAGCGCCTGCGCGCATCGAGCCGGACCAAGCTGGTCGAAGCCGTGCTTGGCCACGCCATGCCGTATGGTGTGAAGCGCACGTTGCCGGCGACGCTCAAGGAGCTTGCTCGGGTGATGCCCGAATGTTCTGGCCTGCGCAGTTCCGGCTCCACGGCTCTTGATCTGGCCTATGTCGCGGCGGGTCGAATCGACGGCCATTGGCAACGCGAGGCAAAGCTGGTCGATCTGGCTGCCGGACTGCTGATCGCGGCAGAGGCCGGCGCGCTTGTCGAAGGGGTGCGGGCCGGGCAGAAACCGCTGGAGGACCGGACTGTCCTGTGCGCCAACAACCAGATTTTCCCGGCCCTGGCCAAGGTTATCCGCAGCACGGGGTAACAGGTTTGCCCTCGCTGGCCCTGTATCGTGAACTTGCTACATGAAACCGGGATTCGCCTGAGACTTCGCCGCCTTTGCATGATGGGCCGTGATCGTGCTTGACACGTATGATATCTGCGACTGCCATACCCATGCGGTCGCAGGGGCTTTGATATGCAAGTATTCGCGCTATCGGTCGGTCAAGGTATTCTTGCCATTTCCCCCATACCGGGGGCGGATGGCGACTATGCGGGTGATGTGCAACACCTGATCGAGTGGACGCCCGCGATCGTGGTCTCGTTGGTCAGCGAAGAAGAGCTTGCCGCTGCCGGGGCGACGGAGCTGTGGCGCGACCTCATGGGCGCCGGATCGCGGTGGGAGCATTTGCCGGTTCACGATTTCGGTGTGCCGGATGCGAGCTTTGACGCGGCTTGGCCGGATCTGTCCGCCGCCGCGCGGCGCGCGCTGATGGGGGGTGGGCGCATTCTTGTGCATTGCCGGGGCGGGTGCGGTCGATCCGGGATGATTGCGCTGCGCCTGATGATCGAAATCGGCGAGGCCGCGGATGACGCTCTGGCCCGGTTACGCGCCGTCAGGCCTTGCGCTGTCGAGACCCCGCAACAGTTGCGCTGGGCGACCGCAGGCAGGCGCGATCCCGCCATTTTTGTCCGCCACAGTGGGTAAGGGAATAAGTGAGAGGTTGGACAACGACCCAAGCGTGGCTCGTTACGGCTGCTTCCTTCCGGACCTGACCGGGTTGGCGAGGTGCTCGCCCGCGCCAACCTCTCGATACCCGATCTAGGGAATCCCGGGCCGGATTGCAAGGCGGTCGATCATGGAATTCCCACGCGGCGCATTGTTCTTTCCTCCGCCGCATGGCATCGCGGCGCCCGACAGTGGAGGACAAGATGCGCAACGCGGAATTCGTGACTTTTGGCGGCTCGGCGCTCGATCGGGCGGCGGAGATGCGCGGGGACATCCCCGCCATGGCCGCCGCGATACAGGATCCCGGCAGCCGGACCGTCGTCTTGTGGCGCGGCAAGCCATTGCTGGCAGAGGATGCGGCGGGGCGGGGTGTGGCGCGTCTGCCGTTGACCCACCCGATCCTTCGCGACGCGGTGCATGAGCCGATTCTGTTGGGGCGCGAAGATGGGGCTGCGCGCTTTGCGCATGATATTTCCGGATGGGTTCCCGAGGATGACATCCGCGATGTCGGGGCGTTCATTGACACGAGCGAACAGCGCCATCCGGCCCTGCCACGCGATCATGGTTTTGCTGAGCTGCGAAGCGTGATGACGCTGCTGAACGCGCGCGATGCGGAATTGGCAGCGACGGCCAAAGCGATTCTCGGCTGGCACGACACGCACGGGTTCTGTGCCCGCTGCGGCGCGCCAAGCGACATGACCCAATCCGGCTGGCAGCGGGTCTGCCGTGCCTGCGGCGGACGCCATTTCCCGCGCACCGACCCGGTTGTCATCATGTTGATCACCAAGGGAAACAAGGTGCTTCTGGGGCGGTCGCCGGGATGGCCGGAGGGCATGTATTCCTGCCTCGCCGGGTTTGTCGAGCCGGGAGAGACCATCGAAGCGGCGGTCCGGCGCGAAGTGTGGGAAGAGTCCGGCGTGCGTGTTGGCGACGTTCAGTATCTTTCCAGCCAACCCTGGCCGTTTCCCGCATCTCTGATGTTCGGCTGTCACGGAATCGCGCTGAGTGACGAGATCGAGATCGACCCGGTTGAAATCGAGGATGCTCTTTGGGTCAGTCGAGAGGACGTAATGGACTCGCTCGCTGGACGGCACGCCGGGCTGCTGCCTGCGAGAAAAGGCGCGATTGCGCATTTCTTGCTCCGCAACTGGCTTGCCGATACCCTGGACTGAAGTAAGTGTCAGTAAAATCGGATCACAAAAGGACATCAGGATGCAGGTTACAGCAACTGAAGATGTTGCAGCACCGATCGATCACGTGTTCTCGGAATTGACGGATTTTGAAACCTTCGAGCGGCGGGCGCTGCGTCGAGGTATCGATGTGCGTCGGACTTTTCGGGCAGGCTTTCCGGAGATCGGCGATGGCTGGGAAGCAAAGTTCCGGTTTCGCGGCAAGGAACGCACGGCCAGGATCGCACTAGAGCAACTGGACCCGCCACAGGCCATGCAGTTCAGCGGTGCATGCGGTGGGTTGGAGACGGTGACACAGATCGAACTGTTGCCGCTGTCCCTGAACCGGACACGCGTGACCCTGTTGTTCAAGATGCATCCCAACACCTTGTCGGCCCGGCTTCTGGTGCAGACGTTCAAGCTGGCCCGGTCGAATATCAACAAGAAACTCAAGGCGCGCATGTCGGACTATGCGCGCGCCATCGAAAGCAAGGTCCCGAAATCCGCATGACATTTCTTAGCAGGTTCGCCGTCTTCGCCGTTGCCGCATTGCCGACAACCGCGACCGCCCATGAGTTCTGGATCGAGCCCGGAGCGTATCAGGTAGAGACGGGCGCGACGATGGTGGCGCATCTGCGGGTAGGCGAAAACTTCGGCGGTATAGAGCAATCTTATCTGCCACGCAATTTCGAACGGTTTGACCGGCGCTGCGGGGACATGCAGTCCGAGGTGCCCGGGCGCGCCGGGGATCGCCCTGCCATGTCGATGGAGGCGCCCGGGGATGGCTTGTGCGTGATCATTCACCAGACCCGTGACTATTCCCTGACGTACCGCGAGTGGCAGAAATTCGTGAATTTCGTCGAGCACAAGGATTTCGAAGCTGTGCTGGACGAACATCTGTCCCGCGGCTTGCCAAGGGACGGATTCCGCGAGAGGTACAGCCGCTTTGCCAAGAGCCTGATCGCGGTTGGCGATGGGGCCGGTGCGGATATCGAAGCCGGGATGCGGACCGAGATCGTCGCCGAGGCCAACCCCTATACCGATCCGCTTGATGATGGCTTTCCTGTACGGGTGCTTTTCAACGGCGAGCCGCGCGCCGATGCGCAGGTCGAACTTTTTGCCAAGTCAGCGGACGGTGCGGTCGAGATCACCTTGCATCGCACCGACATGGATGGACGGGTGAATTTGCCGGTGCGCCCCGGCATGTCTTATCTGGCGGATGCCGTGCTGCTGCTGCCCTTGTCGCCCCAGACCGACACGGCGCCGGTCTGGGAAAGTCTCTGGGCATCTCTTACCTTTGCGGTGCCAGAGTAAGGGTCCGAACCCTAGTTCGTGTGCCAGTCGAAAAAGCCCGGGCCGGCCCGTTCCAGCAGCGTGCGCGCCAGAGAGGTTCCCAGGGCAGCACCGTCGGCGATGGGACCGCTGATCTCATCGGCGTGGGCGATGGAGCCATCCGGGCGCAGGACTTCGCCACGCAGGTGGAGCGTATCGCCGTGGAGTTCCGCGAGGCCGGCAATCGGGGTCTCGCAAGAGCCATCGAGTTTTGCAAGGTAGGCGCGCTCGGCCGCCAGGCGCTGGCCGGTTACGGTGTCGTGGATCGCTGACAGCATCTCGGCTGTGCGGTCGTCGTTGATCCGCCGTTCGATTCCGATTGCCCCCTGGGCAACGGCGGGAAGCATATCATCCGGTGTGATCGCGGTTTTCGGCACGTCCTCCATGCCGAGGCGGTTCAGCCCGGCCATTGCGAGGAAAGTGCAGGACGCAACGCCGTCATCCAGCTTCTTGAGCCGCGTTTGCAGATTGCCGCGGAATTCGACCACGTTCAGGTCGGGCCGCCGGTTGAGCAATTGCGCCCGGCGCCGCAGCGACGAGGTGCCGACAATCGCCGCTTCGGGCAGTTGGGCGATGCTGCCGTATTCGGGAGAGATGAATGCGTCCCGCACATCTTCGCGCGGCAGGTACGTATCGAGAACCAGACCGTCGGGTTGCAGCACCGGCATGTCCTTCATCGAGTGCACGGCGATGTCGATTTCGCCCGATAGCATCGCGTCTTCGATCTCGCGCGTGAAGAGCCCTTTGCCACCGATCTCTTTCAACGGGCGATCGATGATCCGGTCGCCGGTTGTCTTGATCGCGACGACGGAAAAAGCCTCGAACGGCAGATCGAACGCCTTGGCCAGGCGGTCGCGGGTTTCGTTGGCCTGTGCCAGCGCCAGCGGGGAGCCGCGTGTGCCGATCTTCAGGGGCGTTTCGGGGGTGGGCAAATCAATCGTCATGCGTCTTTCTTTAGGCATGTAAACTTGTCCTGACAACCATGCGCGTCTTGACATATTGCCGCCAAGAGACGATCCGAAGGCAAAAGACGAGGACAGACCCAATGAGCCAGACCAAAACCATCCTGCGCGCGCTTGCGGGCGAAACCCTTCCCACCCCGCCGATCTGGATGATGCGTCAAGCCGGGCGCTACCTGCCGGAATACAAGGCAACCCGTGCCCAGGCCGGGGATTTCCTGTCTTTGTGCTACACTCCGGACCTGGCGGCCGAGGTTACGTTGCAACCGATCCGTCGGTATGGATTCGACGGCGCGATCCTGTTTGCCGACATCCTGCTGCTGCCGCAGGCGCTGGGTGCGGACCTTTGGTTCGTGACCGGCGAGGGTCCGCGCCTGTCCACGATCACCACGCAGGCCGAGTTCGACAAGCTGGGTCGCGGCGAGATGATCCATGACACGCTCAACCCGATCTACGAGACAATACGCATCCTGCGGCGCGAATTGCCCGAAGAAACGACGCTGATCGGGTTTGCCGGGGCGCCGTGGACCGTGGCCACCTACATGATCGCCGGACGCGGCACGCCGGATCAGGGTCCGGCCCATGCGTTGAAATATGAAAACCGTGCACTGTTCGAGGCCCTCATCGAACGTTTGACCGAAGGGACGATCGATTACCTTTCGGCTCAGATTGATGCCGGCGCCGAAGTGGTCAAGATCTTCGACAGTTGGGCCGGATCGCTCCAGGGCGAGGATTTTCACCGCTATGCGCTCTATCCCGCCAAGGTCATCACCGAGGAATTGAAGCGCCGCCACCCGGGAATTCCGGTGATCGCGTTCCCGCGGCAGGCCGGCGACAATTATATCGGGTTCCACGCTTCGACAGGTGCCGATTGCGTTGCTGTGGATGACAGCGTTAGCCCGGAATGGGTGGCCGAGCACGTGCAGCCCAACGGTTGTGTGCAGGGCAACCTCAAATCCTCACACATGGTGACAGGTGGGCAGGACTTGGTTGACGAGACGCGGCGGATTGTCGAGGCCCTCAAGAACGGGCCGCACATCTTCAACCTTGGTCACGGGATCACGCCCGATGCGGACCCCGAGAACGTGCAGTTGATGATCGACACGGTGCGCGGCCAGTAGCCTCGCGGGGCCGGCGGGTTCGTCCTTGCAGACAAAACATCCCCGGATGGCCTGTGATCCGGGGATTGCCCGACTTCACCCCCAGTTGTGCCGTCGGCAAATCCAATGTCCGGCGGCCTGCGCGCATCTTTGAAGATACCCTGGGTCAGTGCTGTGGCTGTCGATTGCCAGTGCCTAGCGCTTGGTGGGCAAATGCCGTTTTCCGGGGGCCGATTTGTTTCTCTGACGTTCCCTGAGGAACACGAACAAGCCGGCTCCGAGGATCAACGCGCAGCCGGTCCAGGTCGCCGATGTTGGCCATTCCGCAAAGATCAGCCAGCCCCAGAAAATCGCCAGCGGCAGGCCGATGTATTCGAACGGCGCGATGCTGGCCGACGGCGCCATGCGGTAGGCGGCTGTGATGGAATAGGCGACGATCCCGTTGCAGATACCCGTCCCGATAAAGAGCGGCCAATCGGAGGTCGTGGGCCAAGCCCAGGCGCGCAGCAGGAAATGCAGGCTGGGCATGACCGGACCCGGATCGGCCTGACCGTTGCCCACGAACAGGTAGAACAGGCTGGCCACCAGCAGGAACATCAGCTGGTTGTAGATGGTGAGTGCCGCGGCCGAGCTTTTGACGCCAAGTGCGCGGGTCATCACCACCATGGAGGCATAAAGTGCCGCCGCGACCACGGGCAGGGCAAATATCCAGGATGAACCGTAATCTGATCCCTCGGACCAGGGTTCCTGCATGACGATCACGCCAATAAAGCCAACGATGATCGCGCCAAAGCGCAGCGGGCCGACCTTTTCGCCCAGAAAGGCAAATGAAAACAGCGTGATGAACAGCGGTCCGACAAAAAAGAGTGCCGTTGTCAGGCCCAGCGGCAACACCGCAAGAGAGGCAAAGAAGGTCATGTTCGCGCCCACGAGCGTCAACCCGCGCAGCGCATGTATGAATGGCCGGTCCGTACGCAACAGCGAAAAGCCGCCCTCGCGGTGCAGCATCACGAAAGACAAGGTGATCCCGATCACCGTGCGGGTGAACACGATCTGGTGCAGCGGATAGCCGCCAGATAACGTCTTGATCAGAAGGTCATTGATCGAGATCGCGAAAACGCCAAGGCAAACCAGCGCGATTCCGCGCGCTGTCTCTGTGTCATCACTGGACCCCATGGGTCTGCTTTATACCTGCAGGCCCGGCGCGTCAGCTACAAAAGCGACATGCACAGCGCTTGCGGTCTGACGCGCTGCTTTCTTGATTGCGCCTGTGCGCGGCTGGGCTAGGTAAGAGACTGTTTGACAATGAAGGAAATCACCATGCCACCGATGGTCGAGATCACGGATGTGCGCAAATCTTACGGCGACGGGTTCGAGGCATTGAAAGGCGTCTCGCTCGACATTCTGGATGGCGAAATCCTTGCGCTGCTGGGGCCGAACGGGGCTGGCAAGACGACACTGATCTCGGCGATCTGCGGGCTGACCCAACCGACCTCGGGAACCGTGTCCGTTGGTGGGCACGATGTTGTCACTGAATACCGCGGCGCGCGTGCGCTGGTCGGTTTGGTGCCGCAGGAGATCAACCTCGAGCCGTTCGAGCGCGTGATGAACACGGTGCGGTTTTCGCGTGGGCTGTTCGGCAAGCCCAGGAATGACGCGATGTTGGAGAAGATCCTGCGTCAACTGTCGCTCTGGGACAAGCGGGACAGCCGGATCATGGAGCTATCGGGTGGAATGAAACGGCGCGTTCTCATTGCCAAGGCATTGGCTCACGAGCCGCAGGTCCTGTTTCTGGATGAGCCGACCGCCGGCGTCGATGTCGAGCTGCGCCGCGACATGTGGGAGATCGTGGCCCAGCTCCAGAATGACGGTGTGACGATCATCCTGACGACCCACTATATCGAAGAAGCCGAGGCGATTGCCGATCGCATCGCGGTGATCAACAAAGGCGACATCCTTTTGGTTGAAGAAAAATCGGCATTGATGACACGGCTTGGCCAGAAAGAACTCCGGATCGAGTTGCAGGAGCCGATCGACAGGGTGCCGGACATTTTGGCGGCATGGAACATGCGGCTGGAACAGGACGGTCTGGTGCTGGTCTACAGCTATGATACCACGCAGGACCGCACCGGGATCGCAAGCCTGATCCGCGAGATCAGCGATGCGGGGCTGATATTACGCGACTTGCAGACCCGGCAAAATTCGCTCGAGGACATTTTCGTCGGGCTGGTCGCCGAACAGGAGGACGCGGCATGAACCTGCAGGCTGTGCGTGCGATCTACGTGTTCGAGATGTCGCGGTTTTTCCGCACCTTGCTGCAAAGCTTCGTGTCGCCGGTGATCTCGACCTCGCTCTATTTCGTGGTGTTCGGCGCCGCCATCGGCAGCCGGATCGAACAGGTCGAAGGCGTGTCGTATGGCGCGTTCATCGTGCCGGGGCTGATCATGCTGTCGGTGATGACGCAGGCGATTTCGAACGCCAGTTTCGGCATCTATTTCCCGAAATTCATCGGCACGATCTACGAGCTTTTGTCGGCCCCGATCAACTTTCTTGAAATCGTGATGGGCTATGTCGGGGCCGCCGCGACGAAGGCGCTGTTCATCGGGGTGGTGATCCTGGGCACCTCGGCGATGTTCGTGGACCTGACGATCCAGCATCCCTTTGCGATGCTGGCCTTCATGGTGCTGACCTGCCTGAGCTTTGCCCTCTTCGGGTTCATAATCGGCATCTGGGCGCAGAATTTCGAACAGCTTCAGTTGATTCCTCTCCTGATCATCACGCCGCTCGTGTTTCTTGGCGGGTCCTTCTACTCGATCTCGATGCTGCCGCCTGTTTGGCAGACGATCTCGTTTTTCAACCCGGTGGTTTACCTCGTTTCCGGGTTCCGGTGGTCGTTTTTCGGGCTTGCGGACGTGCCGATCGGGCTGTCTTTGCTGGCGATTGCGGGCTTCACGGCGATGTGCCTGGGGATCATCTGGTTGATCTTCAAAACCGGCTGGCGCATCCGACAGTAAGGCGTCCCATGGCTGGGACGCTGTGCCGGACCAATGGAATCAACGTGTTACAGAGGGGACTTCACCATCTGTTAACCTTGCTCGGCGGCGAAAAGCTAGACTGCGGCGGGCTGGCCACGTCCGCCCATCACCATGTCCATGCTCATCCCGCCGATCCACATGCAAAAGAGCGCAAGCCAGGCGGTGCCTGCAAAGATCGACCCCCCGGTGACGCCCGCGCCAATGGCGCAGCCGCCGGCGAGCATGCCGCCAAACCCCATGAGCGCCGCGCCGATCATGGCATTGCGCATCGGAGTGGAGCCCTCAAAGCCCTGGAACTTCAGCTCACCCGCAAAAAATGCCGCAAGAAATGAGCCGATCACGACGCCGGGGACCAACCCGATGTCGAACTCCAGGATCGCGGAACGGTCCAGAAAAAACATCAGCGTATTGGCCGACGGGCCTGTAAAGGTCGCGCTTTCGATCTGGACCGGGTCGAACGACACCCGGCTCAGCGCGTAGGTGAAGGCCCAGCCAAGGGCGACGGCGAATCCGACGCCAGAGGCAAAGACCAGCCGCTGCCAGCCGATCTGGTTTCGGCGGGACAGGTCGAGCGCCAACAGCGCGACAGCAAGACCGAAGACAAGGCCGGACCCGTCGGGCAGCGACAGCGTCGTGAGCAAATCCATGTTGCGCCCGCCCGAGGTGATCCAGAGCGCCGCCAATTGATCGCGCAGCGGGGCGAGCCAGCCCGTCAGGCTCATCTGCGCCACGACTGCAAAGATCAGCCCCGAAACGACAGACCGCAGGTTGCCGGTGGCCGCCAGCACCAGCAGGCGCCCCGAACACCCGCGTGCCAGAACCATGCCCGCACCGAACATCAACCCGCCCAAGATGGCGCCTGACCAGCTTCCGGGGACCGCCATCATGCGGGCATCGGAGGTATTGATCAGGCCAAAATGCTGTGCGGCCTGCACCCAGACCACGGCGGTTGAAAAGGTCAGAAGCCAGACAGCCACCTTGTCCTGCATCCTGCCGCGGGCGAATTCGACCGCCGCCGCGCGCAGGCAGAACCGCGACCGTTGCGCCGCGATGCCGAAGGTGATGCCGGTCAGAAGGCCGAAAAGCGCCGCGGTTGGCGTTTCGCCGATACGATCCACGAGGGTGACAAGGTCCATTCCGATCTCCGCGCTGCGACAGGGTTTGGTGATCTATGCGCCTTTGTGAATGTGATGGCCTTGATTTGGATCAGATCGGGCTTTGTTAACGAAATCGCAGGGGTCTTGCGTCAATCATGACCTGGGCGCCGGTTTGGCCTGCCTTGCCTCTCGCCAAAGCGGGCCGGCCAGCGTAAAGACGAAAGGATGAAGCAGATTGTCCCACTTGCAAAGGCCCGCGCGCTGCCTCTTCACAGGCAGCCTGTGACGCTCCTGTTCCTGATGGCGATTGCGATGCCATTGTCGTTTGCGACATGGTCGGCGCTGCTCAATAACTTCGTGATCGAGGTTGCGCAGTTCGACGGGTCGGATATCGGCTGGTTGCATACTGTGCGGGAAATTCCCGGTTTTCTGGCCGTAGGCGTGATTGCCGTGATCCTGTTCGTACGCGAACAGACGCTTGCGATGATCTCGCTGGGGATGCTGGGCGTGGCGACTGCGCTGACGGCCTATTTCCCGTCCATGGGCGGCTTGCTGTTCATCACGCTGATCAGTTCGATCGGCTTTCACTATTACGAAACGGTAAACCAATCCCTGCAACTGCAATGGTTGCCGAAGGACCGCGCGCCGCAGATGCTTGGGCTGCTGGTCTCTGCCGCCTCGGCGGCGACGCTGGTCGCCTATGGGGTGATCGTCGTCACATGGCGCGCCTATGACCTGAGTTACGCTTTCGTCTACATGGTCTCCGGGGCATTGACCTTGGGAATCGTTGCCTATTGCGTGGTGATGATGCCGCATTTCGAAGCGCCGAACCCGCAGGTCAAGAAATTCGTCCTGCGCAAACGGTACTGGCTCTACTACGCGCTGCAGTTCATGTCCGGCGCGCGGCGGCAGATCTTTGTGGTCTTCGCAGCCTTCATGATGGTTGAGCGTTTCAGCCTTGACGTGGACCAGATCACCAAGCTGATGCTGGTGACGCTGGTTGCCAACATGGTTCTTGCCCCGGTGCTGGGACAGCTCGTTCACCGGTTCGGCGAACGCAACGCGATGGTGTTCGAATATATCGGCCTCATCCTCGTTTTCGTGGCCTATGGCGGCATCTACTGGTTCGGCTGGGGCGTGATGCTCGCGACGGCTCTATACATCGCCAACAACATCTTCTTTGCCTTGGCGCTGGCCTTGAAGACCTATTTCCAGAAGATCGCCGATCCGGGGGATATCGCGCCCACCGCGGCGGTTGCATTTACCATCAACCACATCGCGGCCGTGTTCCTGCCTGCCTTGCTTGGATATCTGTGGCTGGTCGCACCGGGGACGGTGTTCGCGCTGGCGGCGGGCATGGCGCTTGTGTCGCTGCTGCTGGCGCTGATTATCCCGCGGCATCCCGAACCGGGACACGAGACGGTGTTTTCGGCCTTTGCCCCGGCCGCCCCGGCGGAGTGAGCTTGCGGGACAGGGGGCTTCGTGGCAATGGACGGTAGCGCCACCCATTCAGGACCCGTTTTCATGACAACCTATACCGCCTTCACCACACTGTCGGACAGGTCGCGTGCCGAAGCCTTGGGAGAGGCTTTGGACGCGCTCGAACCCGCGCCTTACGGCGTTGGCGTGTTCGAGATGGAGGATGGCTCCGGCATTTGGGAAGTGGGCGCCTATTTCATGGATGCGCCGGACGACGTGGCGCTGGCGTTGCTGGCGGCGGCGCATGCGGCCAAGCCCTTTGCCGTGTCCGAAGTGCCCGACATAGACTGGGTTGCCAAGGTCCGGCGAGAATTGGTTCCGGTGCATGCGGGACGGTTCTATGTTTATGGCAGCCATGATGCGGACGGCGTGCCCGAGGGGGTGGAGCCGCTTCTGATCGAGGCGGCCATGGCCTTTGGCACCGGGCACCACGGCACGACGCAGGGATGTCTGCGCGCGCTGGACCGGCTGATCGACGGCGGCGTGACCTGCCACAACGTGGCAGATATCGGCTGTGGCACCGCTGTGCTGGCAATGGCCGCTGCGCGGACCTGGCCAGAAACGGTCTTGGCCAGCGACATGGACAAGGTCGCGGTGGACGTGGCGCGGGCGAATGTCGCGGCGAACGGGCTGGAGGGCCGGGTTACCTGCCTTGAGGCGCCGGGTTTTGAGCATGACCGATTGCATGCGGCGGCGCCGTTTGACCTTGTCTTCGCGAATATCCTGAAACAGCCGCTTATCGATCTGGCGCCGGATATGGCGGCGCATCTGGCGGCGGGCGGGTTCGTGATCCTGTCGGGCATCCTGAACGAACAGGGCGACGAGGTGGCCGAGGTTTATGCACGCAATGGCATCACTCCATGGCACCGGGAGGAGATTGGTGAATGGACGACGCTAACGCTGCAAAAAGGCGGGTCTTAGAGCCGCCACATTTCCCCGTTTTTCTCAATTTTCGCCGCATTTACTGAAAATTTGCCACGGTTGCCCAAATCTTGCCATATTCCGCCCCTATCCCGAACACATCCGGTGGGGGCCGGAACAAAGGCTGCTTCACATGACCAACCAACAGGACATGTTCGACGAACGGTACCGCAAGGTGCTGAAGCGCCACCGCCAATTGTCGCGTGGCTACGTCACAAAATTGCAAAAGAACGGTGTGATCTCGCACCACCCGATCGGCCAGGTCCGCGAGCGGATGTCGCTGTCCATGCTGCTGATCCCGCTGGCCGTGCTGTTTGTCCTCAAGGCATGCGTCGTCACGGTCATGGGCCCGTCGCCCTATGCGCAGCAGGTCGAGACGCTGCGCCAGGGCGGCTTTCTGGAACAGGTGGGCGCCGTGCTCATGCAGATGGACCCGATCACGCGGGGGCTGTCGACCATCATGGGATCGATCATCGGCTGAGCGCCGTTTGTCCTGATCTTGCTTGCACATGAAAAAGCCGTGTCAGCGGGGCTGGCACGGCTTTTTCGCGTTCGGGGTGACCGGCCCTAGAGAGCGTCGACATCGCCGCGGGTCAGTCCGATATCGTCGAGTTCACGATCGGTCAGTTTGCTCAGCGTCTTGCGCGCCATGCGTGTGTCATTCCACGCTGAGACCGCCGCGATCAGCGTCGTTGCGAAAGCGCCGAAGCCTTTGTGGCCAGCAGCGTAGGTGGGGCGGGATGTGTCAAATGCGGCCATTGCAGTGTTCCTTGAATCGGGGCGGCGTTTTGTCCTGTAAGGCGCAGGTAATCGCCGAATTTTGCGTTCACAATTGTCCTTTTTGCATGGAATTCATGCAGTTTGTGCATGGCTGCGATTTTGGGATAATCCCTTGGAAAAACTAGATAAAAAACGACATGTGCGCTGTCGTTTTTGCGACATCCTAACGCTTTTGCGACAGCCCGCGCGCCGTTTTCGACATTCGGTCAAATCCGGGTAACTTGTTTTGAATGCTTGGCGTTTGTTCGCCTTTCGTGCTAACCGTGATGCAAAAGCAACAAGGGCGCGAGCAGAATGCGAGTTTTGGGGATTGATCCGGGTTTGCGCTTTCTTGGCTGGGGCGTGATCGAGGCCGAGGGCAGCCGGCTGCGACATGTCGCGAACGGTGTCTGCCTGTCGGGAGACGGCGCGCTGGCGTCGCGTTTGCTGGTATTGCACAGCGCCCTGACCGAGGTTTTCGCGCGGTTCGCGCCCGACACGGTTGCGATTGAAAAGACCTTCGTGAACAAGGACGCGGTGGGTACGCTGAAGCTGGGCCAGGCGCGCGGGGTTGCATTGCTGGTGCCCGCGCAATTTGGCCTGGACATCGGGGAATACGCGCCGAATTCGGTGAAAAAGACCGTGGTCGGTGTCGGGCACGCGGACAAGGGCCAGGTTGAGCACATGGTGAAGATGCAGTTGCCGGGAGCACAGATCAACGGGTCGGATGCCGCCGACGCGCTGGCCATCGCGATCTGCCACGCGCATCACATGACCGGGCCGGGGATGAGGATGCGCGCATGATCGGGCGGCTGGCCGGACGGATCGAATACAAGACCGAAGATCACCTGCTGATCGACGTGCGGGGCGTCGGCTATGTCGTCTATTGCTCGGACCGGGTGCTGTCGCAGATCGGCCGGCCGGGTGAGGCCGTGGCGCTTTATACCGATCTTCTTGTGCGCGAAGACCTGTTGCAATTGTTCGGCTTTCCGACATTGGTTGAAAAGGAATGGCACCGCTTGCTCATGTCCGTGCAAGGCGTTGGAGCGAAGGCATCGCTTGCCATTCTGGGCGCGCTTGGCCCCGATGGCGTCAGCCGCGCGATCGCGCTGGGAGACTGGAATTCGGTCAAAGTGGCCAAGGGGATCGGCCCGAAGACCGCGCAGCGCGTGGTGAACGAGTTGAAGGACAAGGCGCCGAACGTGATGGCCATGGGCGGCGGGCCGCCCATTTCCGCGACACCTGTCGATGCGGATGCGGTGATCGAGCCGGTTGATGCCAGAGCCCCGGCGCAGCCGGCACCCGCGCCCTCTGCCTCGGCGCAGGCGGAGGCGTTGTCGGCGCTGGCCAACCTAGGCTATGCCCCGGGTGAGGCGGCAGGCGCGGTGGCGCGGGCGGCGGATGACACGCCAGAGGCGGCAACATCCGATCTGATCCGCGCGGCATTGAAACTCCTGGCACCGAAAGGGTAGCGCGATGAAGCTGCTCATTGGGCCTTGCGGGCCGCTTTGCAATCTGGTCCCAGCGACGAAAGCCCGGACGGGTATGGAGGCTGAACATGTCGTCTGATCCGATCGTGCGTGCCGATGAATTGCCCGAGGACCGGGACCGCGCGCTCAGGCCTCAGATGCTGGACGACTTTGTCGGTCAGGCCGAGGCGCGGGCAAACCTGCGGGTGTTCATCCAGTCGGCCCGCCAACGCGGTGAGGCGATGGATCACACGCTGTTTCATGGCCCGCCCGGACTGGGCAAGACGACGCTGGCGCAGATCATGGCCCGCGAACTGGGTGTCGGATTTCGCATGACCTCGGGGCCCGTGCTGGCCAAGGCGGGGGACCTGGCGGCGATCCTGACCAATCTCGAGGCGCGCGATGTGCTTTTCATTGACGAGATTCACCGGCTCAACCCGGCGGTGGAAGAGGTGCTTTACCCGGCGCTGGAAGATTACGAGCTTGACCTCGTGATCGGAGAGGGGCCGGCGGCGCGGACCGTCCGCATCGAGTTGCAACCCTTTACGCTGATCGGGGCCACCACGCGGCTGGGTCTGTTGACCACGCCGCTGCGCGATCGCTTCGGCATTCCGACGCGGCTGAATTTCTATACCGAGGACGAGTTGCACATGATCGTCACGCGCAACGCGGCAAAGCTTGGTGTGCAATCGGCCCCCGAGGGCGCGCGCGAGATCGCGCGGCGGTCCCGCGGCACGCCGCGGATTGCCGGACGCCTGTTGCGGCGGGTTGTCGATTTTGCCGTTGTCGAGGGCGATGGCATCGTCACCAAGGCGCTTGCCGACGGCGCGCTGACGCGGCTGGGTGTCGACGGTCTTGGCCTTGATGGTGCGGATCTGCGGTATCTGCGGCTGATCGCCGAGAATTACCAGGGCGGACCCGTGGGGATCGAGACCTTGTCGGCGGCGCTTTCGGAAAGTCGCGATGCGCTGGAAGAGGTGATCGAACCCTACCTGTTGCAGCAGGGTCTGATCCAGCGCACGCCGCGCGGGCGAATGCTGGCCCAGAAGGGCTGGAGCCAACTGGGGTTGCCGGCCCCGCGCATGCCGGGCCAGTCGGATTTATTCGGGTCTGACTGAGGTTTCGGCCTGACTTGCCCGCCGGTGCGGCCTGTGACAAGGATCGATTTGCATGTTTGGAAAGCGAAGACGCAAGGGGGCGGGGCCTGATGATGGACGCGGCCGAGGTTGAGCGGTTTTTCACGCGATCTGACGGGACGTATCTTTTTGCCCGCTGGGGGCGACCGATCGCCCCCGTCGTGTTCGGCGTCGACACCGCGACGCTTGATATCGTGAAGGGCGCGTTCGAGGCAGTGTGCCAGATGGCCGGCCACCAGATGGCCGAGACTGATCCGGAGCTTGGCGCCAATGTGATGGTGTTTTTCATCCGCGCCTGGGACGAGCTTTTGGAGGTGCCGGACCTGGACCGGTTGATCGACGGGCTGGTGCCCCTTGTCGACAGGCTGTGCGAGGCCGAAGCGAACCAGTACAGGGTGTTTCGCTTTGACGCCTCCGGGGCAATCAAGGCGTGTTTCGTGTTCCTGCGCATGGATGACGTGATGTCGGCCCAGCCCGCCGACGCCCTTGCGCTGGGCCAGGTGGTTCAGTCGATCGTGCTTTGGTCCGACCTGGCATTCACGGAGCGTGCGCCGCTGGGAGACCTTGGCGACGGGCGCATTGTGCTCAGGCCCGAGATCGGGGCGCTGGTGCGCGCGGGGTACGATCCGGTGATGCCGGCGGTGGCGCGCGACCCGGCGCATGCGCTGCGTTTGGCGGCGCGGATGCAGATGGCGCAGGGGAATTAGGGAATGGTTCACAGGTTTCCGGTACGGGTCTACTACGAGGACACCGACATGGGAGGGATCGTTTATTACGCGAACTACCTGCGCTTCATCGAACGCGCGCGATCGGATTGGGTTCGGTCGCTGGGGATCGACCAAAACGCCATGCGGGACGAGGACGGGATCGTGTTCGCGGTTCGGCGTGTCGAGGCGGATTACCTGTTGCCGGCGAAATTCGACGACGACCTTTTGGTGCGCACCAGGCTGATCACCGTCACGGGGGCGCGTCTGATCATGGCGCAAGAGGTTCTGCGCGACGATGCGCTGCTCTTTCAGGCCGAGGTGACGGTCGTATGTGTGGGCGAGGGCGGTGCGCCGGCACGGCTTCCGGCGAATATCCGCCGTCAGCTTCACGAACTTCGGGGAATTAGCGCGTTCTGACGCCATTGTGTTGGCGTTTCCCCTGCAACTGCGGTATTGATGCTGGTAATCAGAGCCCGGCAAATTGGGGCCAATCGGCTAAAGAGCAGGCAGATGGAAGCAGAAACACTCGCGTTGGCGCAGGAGATTGATTTCTCCATGTGGGGGCTGTTCGCACGCGCGACGCTGACCGTGAAACTTGTCATGGTGTTGTTGATTGTCGCGTCCTTCTGGGCGTGGGCGATCATCTTTGAAAAGCTGATCGCGTATCGCAAGGCGCGCACCGAGGCGGCAGAGTTCGACCGGGCCTTCTGGTCGGGCGAGCCTCTGGACGAATTGTTCGACCAGATCGGACCGGACCCGGATGGGCGCGCCCAACGGGTGTTTGCCGCCGGCATGACCGAATGGCGCCGGTCGCATCGGAGCGATGGCGGGTTGATCGCCGGGGCACATGCCCGGATCGACCGGTCGATGGACGTGGCGATCCAGAAAGAGGCAGACGCGCTGCAACGCAACCTTGGCGTTTTGGCCACGGTGGGGTCGGTGGCGCCCTTCGTCGGGCTTTTCGGCACGGTGTGGGGGATCATGCACGCCTTTGTCGAGATCGCGCAGCAGCAGAACACGTCGCTTGTGGTCGTTGCGCCGGGCATTGCGGAGGCGCTTCTGGCGACGGGGCTTGGCCTGCTGGCTGCGATCCCGGCGGTGGTGTTCTACAACAAGCTCTCGGCAGACAGCGACCGGATCCTGGCGCGCTACGAATCCTTTGCCGACGAGTTCTCGACCATCCTCAGCCGCCAGTTGGACAGCTGAGACATGGCGGGTGGCGTTGTCAGAACCGGAGGCGGCGGCGGGCGCAGGCGCCGCAAGAGCCGCGCCATGCCGATGTCGGAAATCAACGTGACGCCGTTTGTCGACGTGATGATGGTGCTCTTGATCATTTTCATGGTGGCGGCGCCGCTGCTCACGGTCGGCGTCCCGGTGGAGCTGCCGAAAACGGCGGCGACAGCGCTGCCGTCGGAAACCGAGGAGCCGTTGGCGGTGACAATCTCGGCGGATGGCACCGTGTCCATCCAGGATACCGAAGTGGCGCGGTCCGATCTTGTGCCGCAACTGCGGGCGATTGCCGCGGAACGATCGGACGACCGCGTGTTCCTGCGCGCAGACGGCACGGTGACCTATGACGTGGTGGCGCAGATCATGGGCGCGCTGAACGCGGGCGGGTTCAGCTCTATCGGTCTTGTGACGGATATCGGGGGTCCGGCGCTTGACGGATCGGATGGCTGAGGCGGGACGTGCATACGGGCCATTATATCTCTGGCGGGGCGCATGGAGTCCTCATTCTCTGGGCGCTGTTCGGCGGCATCTTCGGCAGCGATCCTCCGGACGTGGAGGTGGCTGAGGTGTCGGTTGTGTCCGAGGCGGAATTCACCGCGATGATGGCGCCGCAACCCGACACGTCGGCGGCCGAGGAACCGGCGGCGATGACACCGCCCGAGGACGAGGAGGCCGCGCCCGAGACGCCGGCGCAGGAGGAGGCGCCAACGGCGCCCCCCGAGCCGGATGTGGCCGAGCCCGATCCTGCGCCGCAGCCGGCTGTGCCAGAGCCGGCGCCCGAGACCACGGAAGACCTGGCACCGCCCCCAGCGCCGGCGCCCGAGGTGGAGGCGCCCGACGTGGCGCAGCGCCCGGTGCCACGTCCCGCGCCGCGCGTTGCGCCTGAAGCCGTGCCGGACCCCGCGCCGGAGGCGGATGTCGCGCCCGAGGTGCAGGAGACCGTTGAAGAGTCCGACACCGCCGAGACATCCGACGCCGAGGAACAGCAGGCGACGGCCCCCGAGGCGGCGACAACCGAGATCATCACCGAGGCGGAAGAGCCCGCCCGTGCGCCCACGGCGTCGGTGCGGCCGCAAACCCGTCCGAACCGGCCGGCACCGGCGACGGAGCCAAGGGAAACGGAGCAAACCGAGACGGCACCGGAGCCTGCGGCGCAGGAGGATGTTGAAGAGGACACCGCGTCGGCGATCGCCGGTGCGCTGGAAGAGGCGCTTGCCGAGCCGGCCGAAAGCCCGACCGAAGGGCCGCCGCTGACACGAAGCGAAACCGATGGCTTTCGTATCGCGGTTCAGGATTGCTGGGTCGTGGACGTGGGATCGCAGGCGGCCAACGTGACCGTGACCGTGGCTTTTGATATGGATCGCTCAGGGCAGGTGGTTGCCTCGACGTTGCGGATGTCCTCCGCGTCCGGGGGCGATGCCTCGGCGACGGAGACGGCCTTTCAGGCGGCGCGGCGGGCCATTCTGCGATGCCAGGGCGACGGATACACTCTGCCCCCAGAGAAGTTTGACCAGTGGAAAAGCGTTGAAATGACGTTCAACCCAGAGAGTATGAGGATCCGATGAAACAGTTCGTCGCGACGTGTCTGACCACCCTTTTGCTTGCCGTGATGGGTCCGCTGATGGCGCTGGCACAGAATGGGCCCTTGCGGATCGAGATCACCGAAGGGGTTGTGGAACCCTTGCCTTATGCAGTGCCGGATTTCGTTGCGGAATCAGCGGGCGCACAGGAGCTTGCGCAGCAGATCGCGCGGGTCGTGGCCGATGATCTGACGGGCACGGGCCTGTTCCGCGAAGTCCCGCGCGAGGCGCATATCAGCCGGATCACCAGCTTTGGAAGCCCCGTGCAATTTGCCGATTGGAAAGCGATCAACGCGCAGGCGCTGGTCAGCGGTGCGGTGAGTTCCGAAGGCGGGCGCGTTGTCGTCAAGTTCCGAGTCTGGGACGTGTTCGCCGGGACCGAGCTGGGAGAGGGCATGCAATTCGCTGGCAGCCCCGATGGATGGCGCCGGATGGCGCACAAGGTGGCGGACCAGGTCTATAGCAGGATCACCGGCGAGAGCGGGTATTTCGACAGCCGCGTGGTTTTTGTCTCCGAAAGCGGACCCAAGGATCAGCGGGCGAAGCGTTTGGCTGTCATGGACTACGACGGGGCCAACGTGCAGTATCTGACCAGCGGCGATGCACTGGTTCTGGCGCCGCGTTTTTCCAACGATGGGGAGCGGGTGCTCTATACCAGTTATGAAACCGGCTTGCCGCGTGTGCATGTGCTTGAAGTCGGCACGGTGCAGAGCCGAATCCTGCCGGGTCAGGACGGCGTGATGAGTTTTGCACCGCGCTTCGCGCCCGATGGCCAGACGGTGGTTTACTCGATCACCCAAGGGGCGAACACCGATATCTGGGCGATGGACATCGCAAGCGGTGGCACGCGGCAACTCACCAGCGCCCCGTCGATCGAAACCGCGCCCAGCTATTCGCCCGATGGCAGCCAGATCGTTTTCGAGAGTGACCGCTCCGGGACGCAACAGCTTTATGTCATGCCCGCCTCCGGCGGTGAGGCGCGGCGGATCAGCTCTGGCCAGGGGCGCTATTCCACGCCGGTCTGGTCGCCGCGCGGCGACATGATTGCCTTTACCAAGCAGAACGCGGGCCGGTTCCATATTGGCGTGATGCGGACCGACGGGTCCGAAGAACGCTTGCTCACGGCCTCGTTCCTCGATGAAGGTCCGACCTGGTCCCCGAATGGCCGTGTCATCATGTTCGCACGGGAAACGCAGGGGGCTCAGGGCGCCTCGTCGCTTTATTCCGTCGACATCTCTGGCCGCAACCTGAAGCGTGTGCGCACACCGGATGGTGCATCCGATCCAAGTTGGGGGCCGCTCCAGTGACCGCGCATGTGATCGGGACGCCGGGGTCCGGCCCCACCGATTCCAGACCCTAGGCGCGGCACCTCGGCTGTGGTAAATTTCAATAAACGATAAAAGAGCAGGATATCTCATGCGACTTTCCTCGAAACTCACGATGCTGATGGCCGGCCTTGCCGTGTCGGCCTGTACCAATGGCAACCGTTTTGACAACGACGCGGTGGATCTGAACCAGGCCACGGGCCAGGCCGGGGGTGTCGTGCCCGGTAGCGCCAGCGACCCGGCCTCTCCGGCTTATTTCCAGCAGACGGTGGGCGACCGTGTGCTCTTCGCGGTGGATCAGTCCGCGCTTGGCCCCGAGGCGCGCGCCACGCTGGACGGGCAGGTGCAATGGCTGCGCACCAATTCCGACTATAACGCGGTGATCGAAGGTCACGCGGATGAACAGGGCACCCGCGCCTACAACCTCGCGCTTGGCGGGCGGCGGGCCAATTCGGTGATGGAATACCTGGTGTCGCAAGGTATCCCGGCCAGCCGCTTGCGGTTCGTCAGCTACGGCAAGGAGCGCCCGATTGAAATCTGTTCGGACGAATCGTGCTATGCCAAGAACCGGCGCGCGGTCACCATCATTTCCGCCGGACCCACAAGCTGACGGAGACCGCGATGCGTCTGAGGGCAGTCATACTGAGTTGCGTGGTCGCCTTTGCCCCTGTCGCCGGACAGGCGCAGGAAACCCTGGCGGATATCCGGCAGGACATGTCGGTGCTGTTTGTCGAGTTGCAAAAGCTCAAGCGCGAATTGTCGACCACAGGCGGCAGTTCGGTGTCTTTGCCGTCAGGTGCGCTTGAGCGGGTCAACGCGATTGAATCCGAGCTGACGCGGCTGATCTCCAAGACCGAGGAGCTGGAGTTCCGCGTCAGCCGCGTCGCCGAGGACGGGGCCAATCGGCTTGGCGATCTGGAATTCCGGCTGTGCGAGTTGGACGACGCGTGCGACATCGGTTCACTGGGTCAGACCCCGACGCTTGGCGGAGAAGACGTGGCGCCGCCGGCGCCGGCCCCGCAACCTGACCCGCAGGGCGGCACGGAATTGGCCGTTGGGGAAGAAGCCGACTTTCGGCGCGCCGAGGCGGCGCTGTCGGAGGGTGACTTTCGATCCGCCGCGGACCAGTTCGCGGCCTTTCGCCAGACCTATCCGGGCGGTCCGCTGGAGGCGCAGGCTCTGGTGGGCGAGGGCCGCGCGCTCGAAGGGTTGGGGAACACGCGCGATGCGGCGCGGCGCTACCTGGATGCCTATGCCGGGTATCCCGACGATGCGGCAGGGCCCGAGGCCTTGTGGCGGCTGGGGGCCGCGCTGGGCACGCTTGGCAACGTTTCGGCGGCCTGTGTCACTCTGAAAGAAGTGGCCGGGCGCTATCCTGGCGCAAGCGACGCGCAGAGCGAGGCGACCGCAGCCAAAGCCCGGCTGAACTGCCAGTGACCGAGACGCCGCTGGACCAGCGGTTCGCCGACGCGATGGGCCAGCTTCTCGGGCCAGGGTTTCCGTCCGACATCGGCTTGGCGGTCTCGGGTGGCGGCGACAGCATGGCGATGCTGTACCTCGCGCATAACTGGACTCGCGTATACGGTGTGCGCTTGTGGGTGGTCACTGTCGATCACGGATTGCGGCCCGAAAGCGGTGACGAGGCTGCGATGGTGGCCGAGGAATGCCATGTGCTGGGCTGGCCGCACGCGGTCCTGCGCTGGAATTGGGATCGGACCGGCAACATGCAGGATGCCGCGCGCCGGGGGCGGCTGGCACTGATCGATCGCTGGCGCGGTGATCTGCGGCACGTTCTTTTCGCCCACACGATGGACGACCAGGCGGAAACCGTTCTGATGCGCCTTGCGCGTGGGTCGGGGGTGGATGGGTTGTCCGGCATGCGCCCCGCCCGAGACGTTGTCCCGCATGCTTTGGAGGTGCCGCCGCTGCAAGCCGGGCATTGGACGGGCGATTTGCCGCCGCGACGCGGGCAACAGCCGGGGTTTCAGATCCTGCGCCCTTGTCTTGGGATGGAGCGCGACGCTTTGCGGCATTACGCGCGGTGTCTCAAGGGGCGGTGGGTCGAGGATCCCAGCAACGAGGACCGCGGCTATGACCGGGTGCGCGTTCGTCATTTGTTAAGAAAACTGGGCGATGAAGGCATCACGACCCGTGGTCTGGCCGACACTGCGGATCGCCTGGCGCGCGCACGGGACGGGCTTCGGGCGCGATTGGCAGAGGCTGTCGGCAACGTCTGCGCGGACGCACCTTTGGGCCAGGTGCGGATCCTGCGCGACGGCTTTGCAGGGCTGGACCGCGAAACGCAGCTGCGGATGCTGACAGCGGCCCTGTGCTATGTGTCCGGGGCCAAATATCGGCCGCGTGCCACGGCAAGCGAAAATCTGCTGGCGCAGGTGCTGTCCGGCGGGGGCGGCACATTGCACGGGGCGGAAGTGCTGGTCGAAAAGACCCATATGCGTGTCCTGCGCGAATACGCAGCGGTGCGCCGGGCAGACAGCGCGCCGGGCGCGCTCTGGGATGACCAGTGGATCGTGTCAGGCCTGGCTGGCGCGCTCGCGCAAGGCGCGCGGATTCGCGCGCTGGGTGAGGCAGGCTGGCAGCAGATCCCGCCCCGGTCCGATCCTGGCGTGCCGTATCGCGCGGCCCTGGCGCTGCCGGCGGTGTGGTCGGCAGAGCGTGTGCTGGCGTGTCCGGGGCTTGGTTTCGGGGCCGAAGCGGATGTCCGCCGCTACGTGCTCGGGCAGTGTGACGCAGGTTTCAAGCGATTTTGTCTTTCGCATTGAACACGGGCGATGCATGTCTATGTTAGTTGTCAAGCGGCGCGGGCGTTCCAGCCCCGTCGAAACAAGGAGAAATTTCATTGGGCAACGCACGAAATATCGCCTTTTGGGTCGTTCTGTTCCTGTTGATCCTTGCGCTATTCAACATTTTTTCGGGCGGCGGCAACACGCTGCAAAGCCGCGAACTCAGTTATTCCGAATTCGTTTCGGCGGTTGAAGACAACACGGTCAGCTCCGTGACGCTCGACGGCGAACAAATTCGGTTCCGCAGCACCGATGGCCAGGATTACGTGACCATCAAGCCCGAGGATGCAACGGTAACCGATCTGTTGGTCAGCAATGATATCCCGATCCGTGCCGAGGAACAGCAGCAATCAGGCTTCCAGTCCTTCCTCCTCAGTCTGCTGCCCTTCCTGCTTTTGATCGGTGTCTGGATCTACTTCATGAACCGCATGCAAGGGGGCGGTCGCGGCGGCGCGATGGGCTTTGGCAAATCCAAGGCCAAGCTGCTGACCGAAAAACATGGCCGCGTCACCTTTGACGATGTGGCCGGCATCGACGAAGCCAAGGAAGAGCTTGAAGAAATCGTGGAGTTCCTGCGCAATCCGCAGCGGTTCTCGCGGCTTGGCGGCAAGATCCCGAAAGGCGCGCTTCTGGTGGGGCCTCCGGGCACCGGTAAGACCCTGCTGGCGCGCGCCATCGCAGGCGAGGCCGGGGTGCCGTTCTTTACCATTTCCGGGTCCGATTTCGTCGAGATGTTCGTCGGCGTTGGTGCATCGCGCGTCCGTGACATGTTCGAGCAGGCGAAGAAGAATGCACCATGCATCGTGTTCATCGACGAGATCGACGCCGTGGGCCGCGCGCGTGGCGCCGGTCACGGCGGCGGCAATGACGAACGCGAACAGACGCTGAACCAGCTTCTTGTCGAAATGGACGGTTTCGAGACCAACGAGGGTGTGATCATCGTGGCGGCGACGAACCGCAAGGATGTTCTTGACCCGGCCCTGCTGCGGCCTGGGCGCTTTGATCGTCAGGTCACGGTTCCCAATCCCGACATCAAGGGCCGGGAAAAGATCCTTGGCGTCCATGCACGCAAGACGCCGCTCGGGCCAGATGTGGACCTGCGCATCATCGCACGGGGTACGCCGGGCTTTTCGGGGGCCGATCTTGCCAACCTGGTCAACGAGGCGGCGCTTATGGCGGCGCGGGTTGGACGGCGCTTTGTGACGATGGAGGATTTCGAACACGCCAAGGACAAGGTGATGATGGGGTCGGAACGCCGCTCGATGGTGCTGACGCCGGAGCAGAAGGAAAAGACCGCCTATCACGAGGCGGGACACGCCATCGTCGGTATGGAGCTTCCGCAATGTGACCCTGTCTACAAGGCGACGATCATCCCGCGCGGCGGGGCGCTTGGCATGGTCGTGTCGCTGCCCGAGATTGACCGTCTGAACTGGCACAAATCCGAGTGCGAGGAAAAGCTGGCCATGACAATGGCAGGCAAGGCGGCCGAGATCATCAAGTACGGTGCCGACAACGTGTCCAACGGACCGGCGGGCGATATCCAGCAAGCGTCGGCGCTGGCGCGGGCGATGGTCCTGCAATGGGGCATGTCCGACAAGGTGGGCAATATCGACTACCGGGAAGCGGCCGAAGGATACAGCGGCAATGCCGCCGGGTTGTCTGTCTCGGCTGAAACCAAGGCCTTGATCGAGGACGAGGTGAAGCGTCTGATCAGCGAAGCCTACGACCGGGCGCATCAAATCCTTTCCGACAAAAGCGTGGAATGGGAGCGTCTTGCGGAAGGTCTGCTGGAATTCGAAACGCTGACAGGTGAAGAGATCGGGCGGGTGATCAAGGGCGAGCCGCCCAATTCGGGAGATGATGACACCCCGAGCGCCGCGCCGGACAAGCCGAGCATTGCCTCTATCCCGAAGACCAAGCCGAAGCCCAAGCAAAACCCGGATGGTGGCGACCTGGAGCCCGAACCCAGCGCCTGATCTGGAAGATGCACGAAAAGCAACCCCGGTGCCCGAAAAGGCGCCGGGGTATTTTTATTGTGCGAGACGTCGGGTTTCGGGTTGCCCTTCGGCCCGCATCGGGCTTGGTTGCCGTCATGCAGGAGGAACGCCGAAGATGCCCGCGTTGAAACCCACCGACTTTTTTGCCCAAGTGGCCTGGATCGGATGCGTAACCGGTGAGGGACAAGGGATTCCGTCAGCCCTGGTCGATGTATTGGAGGTGGGCTTTGATGGGCCGGTTGGCGAACGCCATGGCGGTCGGACGCGACCCTCGTGCAGCCGGGTGACATCGCAACACCCGCGTGGCACGCCGATTGCCAATGTGCGGCAATTGTCCGTCCTGTCCTCTGAAGACCTGGAATCGATTGCCGCCGCGATGGGCCTGGCGGAGATTGATCCGGCCTGGTTGGGGGCAACGCTGGTGGTGTCGGGCCTGCCGGATTTCACCTGTGTTCCGCCGTCTTCGCGGCTCCAGGGGCCGGACGGGGTAACGTTGATCATCGACATGGAAAACCGTCCCTGTCATCTGCCCGCCCGGGAAATCGAGGCGCGGTTTGCGGGCAAGGGAAAATCCTTCAAGGCTGCGGCGAAGGGCAGGCGCGGAGTGACCGCCTGGGTCGAACGGCCGGGTCGCTTGACGCCGGGCGATCGGCTGCGATTGCATGTGCCTGACCAGCCGGTTTGGCCACATCTGGAGGCCGCGCGTGGTTAGCAGGTTTCCGATGGGCGACGCGGCGGCGTCGATCGCGCCGCGGATTGGCGCGGAAGTGTCGGTTTCACGGCGACACGCCTCTGGCGCGCGGCTGTATGGCTCTGACAAACAAGGTGCGAACAGGGGACCCCAATCATGTCGTATAAATCGGATATAGAGATCGCGCGGGCGGCGCAAAAACGCCCCATCCAGGAGATCGGCAAGAAGATCGGGATCGGGTCTGACGACCTTTTGCCCTATGGCCATGACAAGGCGAAGGTCAGCCAATCTTTCATCAATTCGGTTCAGGATCGCCCGAATGGCAAGCTGATCCTTGTCACCGCGATCAATCCGACCCCGGCGGGCGAGGGCAAGACGACCACAACCGTCGGTCTTGGGGACGGGTTGAACCATATCGGCAGACAGGCGATGATCTGCATCCGCGAGGCGTCGCTCGGGCCGAATTTCGGCATGAAGGGCGGCGCAGCCGGAGGCGGCCATGCGCAGGTGGTGCCGATGGAGGACATGAACCTGCATTTCACGGGGGATTTCCACGCGATCACCAGCGCCCACAGCTTGCTGTCGGCGATGCTCGACAACCATATCTACTGGGGCAATGAGCAGGAAATCGACATCCGTCGCGTGCAATGGAAGCGGGTGGTCGACATGAATGACCGGGCCCTGCGGCAGATCACCTGTTCGCTGGGCGGTGTGGCCAACGGGTTCCCGCGCGAAGCCGGGTTCGACATCACCGTGGCGTCCGAAGTGATGGCAATTCTCTGCCTCGCAACGAATCTCAAGGATCTGGAAACCCGTCTGGGGGCGATGATCGTGGCCTACCGCCGTGACCGCACCCCGGTTTATTGCCGCGACATCAAGGCCGAGGGCGCGATGACGGTGCTCTTGAAGGATGCGATGCAGCCGAACCTCGTGCAGACGCTCGAGAACAACCCGGCCTTCGTGCATGGTGGCCCGTTCGCCAATATCGCGCATGGCTGCAATTCGGTGATCGCGACGTCCACGGCGCTCAAGCTCACGGATTTCGTTGTCACCGAAGCCGGGTTCGGAGCGGATCTCGGGGCCGAGAAATTCATGAACATCAAGTGCCGCAAGGCCGGGCTGGCACCATCTGTCGTGGTCTGTGTTGCGACAGTACGCGCGATGAAAATGAATGGCGGGGTGGCGAAATCCGACCTGGGTGCAGAAAACGTGGATGCGGTGAAGGCTGGGTGTCCGAACCTTGGCCGTCATATCGAGAACCTCAAGTCGTTTGGCGTGCCGGTTGTCGTGGCGATCAACCATTTCGTGACGGACACCGAGGCAGAGGTTGACGCGATCAGGAGCTACGTCAAGGAACATGGGGCCGAGGCTGTTCTGTCGCGGCACTGGGAACTCGGGTCCGAAGGGTCTGCCGATCTGGCCCGCAAGGTGGCCGAGGTGGCGGATGCCGGCCAGGCCAACTTTGCGCCGATCTACAACGACGAGATGCCGCTGGCCGAGAAGATCCAGACCATCGCCAAGCGCATCTATCGCGCGGACGGGGCGTTGATGGATCAGAAAATCCGGGACCAGCTGAAGCTTTGGGAAGACCAGGGGTATGGCAACCTGCCGGTCTGCATGGCAAAGACGCAATATTCGTTCTCGACCGACCCGACCCTGCGCGGCGCGCCGACGGGCCATTCGGTTCCTGTGCGCGAGGTGCGCCTGTCTGCGGGGGCCGGCTTTGTCGTGGTGGTCTGCGGTGAGATCATGACCATGCCGGGCCTGCCGCGTCACCCGTCGGCCGAGAGTATCCACCTCAACGAGGCGGGCGAGATCGAAGGCTTGTTCTAGCCTTGAAAGGACGGGTGGGCGCTCGGGCGTTGCCCATCGCCCCACCCGCCCTCCCGTTGGCGCTTGACTGTCCAGGGGGCCGCGGGATGGCGCGGGACGGGCCTGCATATTTGGAAAGAGAAGAAGGACGCATCATGGGTGCTCAGATCATCGACGGAAAAGCCTTTGCCGCGGAGATGCGCGGGCAGGTTGCCCGACACGTCGCACGGATCAAGGCCGATCACGGCATCACGCCGGGCTTGGCCGTCGTGCTGGTTGGTGAGGACCCCGCAAGCCAGGTCTATGTCCGCTCCAAGGGCAAGATGACCGCCGAGGTCGGGATGAACTCGTTCGAGCACAAGCTCGACGCGGAGACATCCGAGGTGGATTTGCTTGCGCTGATCGCGCGTCTGAACGCGGATGCGGCAGTGCATGGGATCCTGGTGCAATTGCCGCTGCCGGATCATCTGGATGAAGACCTCGTGATCAATTGGATCGATCCCGCCAAGGATGTCGATGGCTTTCACATCTCGAATGTCGGCCTGTTAAGCACCGGGCAGAAATCCATAGTGCCCTGCACGCCGCTGGGCTGTTTGATGATGCTGCGCAATCATCATGGCAGCCTGTCGGGCATGAACGCGGTGGTGATCGGACGGTCGAATATCGTCGGCAAGCCGATGGCGCAATTGTTGCTCGGCGACAGCTGCACCGTGACGATTGCCCATTCGCGGACCCGGGACCTGCCCGATGTTGTGCGCCGCGCCGATATTGTCGTTGCCGCGGTGGGCCGCTCCGAAATGGTGCCGGGAGATTGGATCAAGCCGGGGGCGACGGTGATCGATGTCGGCATCAACCGGATTGACGCGCCGGAAAAGGGCGCCGGCAAGACACGGCTCGTGGGCGATTGCGAGTTCGACAGTTGCGCCGAGGTCGCGGGTGCGATCACGCCCGTGCCCGGCGGGGTCGGACCGATGACGATCGCCTGCCTGCTTGCCAATTCGGTCACGGCGTGTTGCCGGGCGAACGGGATTGCGGAGCCTGATGGGCTGACTGCGTGACACCGGGGCTGCGGGGCCGGGTTGGCGGGTCAGCCCTGTTGTCGCACGCGGGCGGCGCGCCCGATGCCACGCAAGATGCCCCTGTTCGGGCTACGCGGTGTATGTGACCGCGTGGTCGCGCGTGCTGGCGGGTCCGGCCGCGCCTACCCGTCCATCTTGAGCGCCGAGATGAAGGCTTCCTGTGGAATTTCCACCTTGCCGAACTGGCGCATCTTCTTCTTGCCGGCTTTCTGCTTTTCCAGCAGCTTTTTCTTGCGGCTGGCGTCGCCGCCGTAGCATTTCGCGGTGACGTCCTTGCGCAGGGCCGGAAGCGTTTCGCGGGCAATCACCTTGCCGCCGATCGCCGCCTGGATCGGGATCTTGAACATGTGGCGCGGGATCAGGTCCTTGAGCTTTTCGCACATCGCCCGGCCGCGCATTTCGGCGCGGTCGCGGTGCACCATCGTTGAAAGCGCATCGACCGGTTCGTCGTTCACGAGGACCTGCATTTTCACCAGTTGGTCTTCGCGGTAGCCGATCATCTGGTAATCGAAGCTGGCATAGCCTTTGGTCACGGATTTCAGCCGGTCGTAGAAATCGAAGACCACTTCGTTCAGCGGGAGATCATAGACCACCATCGCCCGGTTGCCGACATAGGTCAGGTCGAGCTGAAGGCCGCGCCGGTCCTGGCAGAGCTTGAGCACATCACCCAGGTATTCGTCGGGTACGAGGATCGACGCCTTGATCCGAGGTTCCTCGATATGGTCGACGGTGGATGGATCGGGCATGTCGGCTGGATTGTGCAGCTCCTGCATCTCGCCGTCCTTGGTGTAGATATGATAGATCACCGACGGCGCGGTGGTGATCAGGTTGATGCCGTATTCCCGCTCCAGCCGGTCGCGCACCACTTCGAGGTGCAGCAGACCCAGGAACCCGCAGCGGAAGCCGAAGCCGAGCGCGGCGGAGGTTTCCATCTCGGAGGTGAAGGACGCGTCGTTCAGGGCGAGCTTTTCGATCGCGCCGCGCATATCCTCGAAGTCGTTGGCATCGACGGGGAAGAGACCGCAGAACACGACGGGGATCGACGGTTTGAAACCGGGAAGTGGCGCTTCGCAGCCCTTCTTTTCGGTCGTGATCGTATCGCCGACGCGGGTGTCGCTTACCTGTTTGATCTGCGCCGTCATGTAGCCGATCTCGCCGGGGCCCAGTTCGTCCACCGCAAGCATTGCCGGGCGATAGACGCCGACGCGGTCGATGTCGTAGGTGCCGCCGGATTTCATCATCTTGATGCGCTGGCCCTTTTTCAGGACCCCATCGATGATCCGCACGATCACCACGACGCCCAGGTAGGGGTCGTATTTGCTGTCGACCAGCATCGCCTTGAGGGGCGCGTCGCGGGTGCCACCATGCGGGGGCGGCAGCCGGTTCACGATCGCCTCGAGCACGGAGGGGATCCCGAGCCCGGATTTGGCCGAGATTTCGAGCGCGTCGGAGGCATCGATCCCGATGACATCCTCGATCTGTTCCCTGACCCGGTCCGGTTCGGAGGCGGGCAGGTCGATCTTGTTGAGCACCGGAACGATTTCGTGATCCGCGTCGATCGCGGTGTAGACATTGGCCAGCGTCTGCGCCTCGACGCCCTGGGTCGCATCCACCACGAGAAGCGAGCCTTCGACGGCGCGCATCGAGCGGGACACCTCGTAGGCGAAATCCACGTGCCCGGGCGTGTCGATCAGGTTGAGGACATAGACCTCGCCATTCTCGGCCTTGTATTCGATCCGGACGGTGTTGGCCTTGATCGTGATGCCGCGTTCGCGCTCGATATCCATCGAGTCGAGAAGCTGCTCCTTCATCTCCCGTTCGGTGACCGTGTTCGTGGACTGGATCAGCCGGTCGGCCAGGGTTGATTTCCCGTGGTCGATATGGGCAACGATGGAGAAATTGCGGATGTGCGAAAGCTCTGTCATGCGCGGGATATGAAGCGGTTTCACGGTGCGGTCAAGGTGGCGCGACAGCCGCGGGCAGCCGCGCAAAAGGTGATTTGAAAAGAGCCGGGCATTCGGGCATGATCCTTCAAGGCAGCCGCGCGCCACACCGGGCAAAAGATCCAGGTCGCGCGGCACGGGCAATGGTGAGCAGGCGACATGAAATTATTGGCAGCAGTTTTGGTCACGGCACTTGTTGCCGGATGTGGCGGCGGCAACCGGTTCGACAGGTCGGACAGCGGTGTCATGCGGTTTTCCTCGGGACCGATCAGCCGCGCCTGCCTGTCTTCTGATCGCAAGGCGCGCAATTCGCGGCTTTGCGGCTGTATCCAGACGGTGGCCAACCGATCCCTGTCGGGGCGGGACCAGCGCAAGGCATCCCGGTTCTTCAAGGACCCGCAACGCGCGCATGATGTCTGGATGTCGAAGACGCCGGCGGATGATGCCTTCTGGGAGCAGTACAAGGCGTTTGCCGCCCGGTCGGAGCAGAGCTGTCGCGGTTACTGATCTACTGATCCTGGTCGAGAAACGCGCGTACAGAGGCTTCGAACGCGCGCGGACTTTCGGCGTGAAGCCAGTGGCCTGCACCGGGCAGTTTGGCGAAACGCGCTTTTGGGAACAACGCTTTGATCGCGGGGCGGTGATCCGGGGTGACGTAATCGGACTCGGCCCCCGACAGAAACAGTGTCGGGTTTTCGAAACTGCCGGTCATATCCGGGAATCCGAGGATTTTCGGCATTTCGGTTGCCAGCGCATCGAGGTTGAGCGTCCAGCGTTTGCCTTTCACGTCCAGTGACTGGGTGAAAAACGCCTGCAGGCTGGGATCCTGCACATGCGCTGCCAATTGCGCGGCTGCGTCCGAGCGTTTTTCGACCGTGGACAGATCGACGCTGCGCATGGCGTCGATGAACTGGATTTGCGAATGACCATAGGCGACCGGCGCGATATCTGCCACGACGAGGCGATTGATCAGATCGGGCCGCGTCAGCGCAAGCACCATTGCCGCCTTGCCCCCCATTGAATGGCCAATCACGTCCATCGACGTGCCATGCGCCTCGATCACCTCGGCCAGGTCGGCGGCCATGTCGGGATATCCGTGGCTGTCGGACCAGAAGCTGTCACCGTGATTGCGCAGGTCCACGGCAACGATTTTCCCGCGGTCCGACAAGCGCTTGGCGATCACGCCCCAATTGCGGCCGGACCCGTAGAGCCCGTGGATGATCAGGATCGGCTTGGCAGAGCCGGTGGAGTCGAAGATCAGGGTATTCAGCATGAGGGCTTCTTACGGTGTGCGACCCGACTTGAGCAAGAGCGCGTGTCGGCGTAAATCGGGAGGATGGAGCAGGCCGAACACATCAGATCACATGCCGAGACGTTGCGCCGGCTTATGGCCAGGCAGCTGGGGCTGCGGAAGGGGCGGTTGTCGCGCCGGCTGGCCAAGGCCGGGCGGCGGTTGCCAACCGGAGTGCGCAAGGACATCGCGTTGGTGGCGGAGGCCGAGGAGATGGCCCGCAATCCGCGCCTTGCGCTGCGGCTTGATACGACGACGATCGACCCCGCCTTCGACCGTGCGGCGGCGCATCTGCGCGCCATCGACGTGGCGGACCGGCGCAAGGGTCTTTTCCTGTCGATCCTTGGCAGCGTGGCGTTCAACATCCTTGCGGTGATCGTGCTCTTGATCGTGGTGCTGCGCTGGCGCGGTCTGGCCTGAGATCGTTGACCGCCGGGGTGGGCACGCTAGCTAACCGCAGCATGAAAAATGCACTTATCATCGGGTCGAGCGGCGGGCTTGGAACCGCCATGTCGGACGCGCTCGCGGCGCGCGGGGTTGCCGTGACCGGCTTGTCGCGCAGTGGCGACGGGCTGGACGTGACGGACGAGGCCAGCGTGGCGGCGGCGCTTGGCGCGCTCGACGGGCCGTTCGATTTGATTTTCGTCGCCACGGGTGCGCTCGAAATCAATGGCGTCACGCCGGAAAAGACACTGCGCCATGTCACGGCGGAGGCAATGATCGATCAATTCAAGTTGAACACTGTCGGCCCGTCTCTGATTCTCAAACATGCGATGCGGCTTTTGCCGCGCCACGAACGGGCCGTTTTTGCGGCCTTGTCGGCCCGCGTCGGGTCGATCGGCGACAACCGTCTTGGCGGCTGGTACAGCTATCGCACGTCAAAGGCGGCGCTGAACCAGATGTTGCACGGCGCGTCCGTTGAACTGGGCCGCACCCACAAGGGCCTTATCTGCGTGGCCTTGCATCCCGGCACGGTCGAGACGCCGTTCACCGAGAAATATGTCGGCCATAACCCGTCCGTCCCGGCCAGCAAAGCGGCGGAAAACCTGCTGTCGGTGCTGGATCGTCTGGCGGTCGAGGACAGCGGAAAATTCTACGACTGGCAGGGCACAGAGGTGCCGTGGTGAGCCGCCTTGTTCTCGTTCTCGGGGATCAACTGAGCGAGGGCTTGTCGGCATTGGCGGCGGCGGAAAAGGGATCGGACGTGGTGGTCATGGCCGAAGTGTCGGAGGAAGCCACCTACGTTCAGCATCACCCCAAGAAGATCGCCTTCATCTTTTCCGCCATGCGCAAATTCGCGGCCCGTCTGCGCGATGACGGGTGGGATGTGCGCTATACCCGGCTGGACGATGCCGAGAACGCAGGCTCCATCCACGGCGAATTGCTACGGCGGGCCGAGGAAACCGGCGCATTCGAAGTGATCGCGACCCAGCCCGGCGAATGGCGTTTGATCGAGGCGCTTGAGGACATGCCGCTCAGGCTGACCATGAAACCCGACACGCGGTTCGTCAGTACCCAAGACGAATTCGACACTTGGGCCGAGGGCCGCAAGGCGTTGCGGATGGAGTATTTCTACCGCGACATGCGCCGCAAGACCGGGCTTTTGATGGATGGCGACGACCCCGTCGGTGGCCAATGGAATTACGACGCCGAGAACCGCAAGCCGGCGCCGGACGATATCGCGTTCAGCGGGCCGATGCAGTTCACACCGGACGAGACCGTGCAAGAGGTGCTGGACCTCGTCGAGGCGCGCTTCGGCAATTCTTTTGGATCGCTGCGCCCGTTCTGGTTTGCCACCGATCAGGCACAGGCCCGGCGGGCGCTGAGCCATTTCATCACCTACGCGTTGCCGCGTTTCGGCGATTTTCAGGACGCGATGATGAACGACAATCGCTTCCTCTATCATGCGCTGGTTTCGCCCTACATGAATGTCGGGCTGCTCGACCCGATGGAGGTGTGCCGCGCCGCCGAGGACGCCTACACGGATGGGCACGCGCCGCTCAACGCGGTCGAAGGCTTCATCCGCCAGATCATCGGCTGGCGCGAATATGTCCGCCGCATCTACTTCCGCGAAGGCCCGGATTACACCCGCCGCAACGCGCTCGATCACCAGCGCAGGCTTCCCGACTTCTATTGGACCGGCGAGACGGATATGAACTGCCTGTCCAAGGCGATCACCCAGACGGCGGACGAAGCCTACGCCCACCATATCCAGCGCCTGATGGTGACGGGCAATTTCGCGCTGCTGGCCGGGGTGGACCCGCACGAGGTGCACGAGTGGTATCTGCGGGTGTATATCGACGCCTTCGAATGGGTTGAGGCGCCCAACGTTGTGGGCATGAGCCAGTTCGCGGATGGCGGCATCATTGCGTCGAAACCCTATGTGTCGTCAGGATCCTACATCAATCGCATGTCGGATTACTGCAAATCCTGCCGCTATCGTGTCCAGGACAAGACCGGAAAGGATGCCTGTCCGTTCAACCTGCTCTATTGGCATTTCCTCGACCGCCATTCCGAAACCTTTGCCGGGAACCCGCGGATGAACCAGATTTACGCCAATTGGCGGCGCATGGACGACGGTCGCAAACAGACAATCCTGTCCGAAGCAGAGGCATTTCTCGAAACGCTGGGCGCGTAAACGGGCGCGTAAACAGAGGCGGGTTTGCAGCGGCGTTTCCGGTTCAATGAAAAGGCTTGCTGTCCGGCGGGGCGCAATCGGCACCCGCGCCGTGATCCGAAGCGGGCAGAACTTCAGGATTGGAGACCGGACCATCGAGCCTGCCGGCAGCTCCGGGTCATGCGCCGCAAGACATCCACGCAAAGCGCGATCGTGGCATGTTGCACGACCGCCGGGAGCACTCTCCGGGCCGCTGGTCGCATGTGCGGGATTTCATGGAAGACTGGTGCCCC